>Ga0160461_1000026_pt1 | contig 270173 bp, 249 predicted proteins | sample HID1975I_E6MG_FD_108266 | JGI IMG/M metagenome (GOLD analysis project Ga0160461, IMG submission 108266) | Enriched soil microbial communities from UW Madison campus, WI, USA - HID1975I_E6 MG | ecosystem: Environmental > Terrestrial > Soil > Unclassified | place: USA: Madison, Wisconsin... | reverse complement strand
GCACTAGCTTCAGGTGCTAGCGGGGGCAACTCCGTGGAGGTTCGAGTCCTCTCCCGGGCACCAAGGTCATCACAGCCTTACCAGCCGTGAACATCAAACCCGCGAATGCGGGTTTTTTTGTGCTTGCGTTTCGTCGTCTCGCCATGTCGGGGTGGAGATGCGCCGCCCTCGACGGCAGGATCGCCCGGACAACGCGGCGTGCCCGCGATTGGACATTCGTATCCTGGCGAGGGTGCGAACGCTGTACGGACCTACGCCGATACGACGGGAATCGCGTCCGCAGGCCAGAGAGCAGCGACCTGCTAATCCCGGTTGCGATTGCCCGGGTTGTCGGGCGTGCCTTCGCCACTGCGCCGCGTCGGATTGCCCTCGAGCGCGCCCGGCATCGATTCCGGATCGTTGCGCTGATCCTGGTCGCGCTTCTCGGCCGACTCGCCCGGTGTTTTCGGACCATCGGGTGTCCGCGCCTTCTCCAGTGGTCCGCGCGTGGTGTCGGGGGTGGGGTCGTGGGTCATCGTCATGGCTCCGCGGGTCGTGGCGACAGTGTGCACAGCCAGCGGGCGTCCCGCGTGATGTCGCGGCGCCTGCAGCCCAGCCGCCACCCCGTATCAAAACGCGGTGCCTGCGAGACGGGTCAATCCCTGTGAACCGCGTTCCGGCGCTGCTCGCGCACCTCGAACCACATGCCGTTGAGGATCGCGAACGTCGCGGCCAGGCCGATGCCGAGGATCCAGGCGAAATACCACATGGTGTCGTCTCCGTTTGTGCGGGTGTGTCGCGCGGGGGCCGACCCCGCGCATGATCAGTAGGCGTTGGGGGTGTCGTCGACGCTGGACTCGGTGACTTTGCCGCGCAGCACGCGGTAGACCCAGCTGGTGTAGGCCAGCACGATCGGCAGGAACACGATCGTCGAGACCAGCATGATCCACAGCGTCAGCCGGCTGCTGGATGCATCCCACAGCGTCAGGCCCGCGTTGGGCATCGTCGAGGACGGCAGCAGGAACGGGAAGATCGCGAAGCCGACGGTCAGGATCACCGCGGCGATCGACGTGCCCGAGGCGATGAAGGCCAGGCCACCACGACGCATCCGCAGCAGCCATGCCGAGGCCAGCGCGCCGATCACGCCGAGCATGGGCGCGATCATCGTCAACGGCATCGCGGCGTAGTTGGCCATCCACAGGCCGGCCTCGCGGCTGACCGTCTTGTGCAGCGGATTGGACGCGAGCGCGCCGTCGATCGTCGAGTCGATGCGGAAGCCGGGAATCTCGGTCGCGATCCACACGCCGCCGAGCACGAACAGCACTGCGCCGGCCAGCGCGGCGATGCCGCCGTAACGCGCGGCGCGGTCGGCGATCGGGCCGTTGGTCTTGATCACCAGCATCGCCGCGCCGTGGGCGACCAGCAGCGTCACGCTGACGAGGCCGGCGAGCAGCGCGAACGGCGTCAGCAGGGCGAAGAAGCCGCCGGTGTAGACCGGACGTAGTTCCGGGGTGAAATGGAACGGCACGCCGAGCAGCACGTTGCCGACCGCGACACCGAAGATCAGCGCCGGCACCGCGCCGCCGACGAACAGCGCCCAGTCCCAGGTCTGCTTCCAGCGCGTGTCCTCGACCTTGCCGCGGAACTTGAAGCCGACCGGCCGCAGGATCAGTGCGAACAGGATCACAAACATCGCGAGGTAGAACCCGGAGAAGCTGACCGCGTACAGCGGCGGGAACGCGGCGAAGATCGCGCCGCCGCCGAGGATCAGCCACACCTGGTTGCCTTCCCACACCGGGCCGATGGTGTTGACGACGATGCGGCGCTCGCTGTCGGTCTTCGCGACGAACGGCAGCAGCGCGCCGACGCCGAGGTCGAAGCCGTCCATGACCGCGAAGCCGATCAGCAGCACGCCGAGCAGCAGCCACCAGATCAGGCGCAGCGTGGCGTAGTCGAGGGGAATGAAATCCATGGGGAATCCTTAAAGTCGAAGTCGGACGTCAGGCGCGCGGCGCCGGAACGGGATCGAGCGCGTCGAGCGCGGGCCGGTCGAGCTCCGGCGCGACGTCGTCGATCGCGGCCGGCGCCCCGTCGTGGGCCGGCGGCGCGAGCACGTCCGGGCCCTTGCCGATCGCGGCGATCATCAGCTTCGCGGCGACGATCGCCAGGCCCGTGTAGATGATCACGAAGCCGGCCAGCGAGATCAGGATGTCCTTGAGCGCGATGCCCGAGGCCGCGTAGAACGTCGGCAGCACGCCCTCCACCGCCCACGGCTGGCGGCCGTACTCGGCAACGAACCAGCCGCACTCGATCGCGATCCACGGCAGCGGCAGGCTCCACAGTGCGATCCACAGAAACCGCCGGCTGTCCTCGATTCGGTTGCGCGTGACCAGCCAGAACGCGACGGCGAAGAACGCGATCAGGTAGAAGCCGATGCCGGCCATGATCCGGAACGTCCAGAACAGCGGCGCGACCCGCGGCACGGTGTCGAGCGCGGCCTGCGAGATCTCCTGCTCGGTCGCGTTGAAGATGTCCTCGCGGTAGCGCTTGAGCAGCAGGCCGTGGCCGAGGTCCGCCCAGTGCTGGTCGAAGGCTTCGCGCGCGGCGGTGTCGGTGCGGTCCTCGCGCAGCCGCTCCAGCGCCGCGTAGGCCAGCTGGCCGCCGCGGATGCGGTGCTCGGCGCGCTCGACCAGCTCGAGGATGCCGGGAATCTCGCCGTCGAGCGAACGCGTCGCGATCAGGCCCATCAGCCACGGAATCTTGACCTCGAAGCGGTTGTGCTGGCCCGCCTGGTTCGGCAGGCCGATCACTGTGAAGCCGGCCGGCGCGGGCTCGGTGTGCCACATCGCCTCGATCGCCGCGAGCTTCATCTTCTGGTGCTCGGTGGCCGCGTACCCGCTCTCGTCCCCGAGCACCACGACGCTCAGCGCCGAGGCCAGGCCGAAGCTCGCCGCGACCGCGATCGAGCGCCGCGCGATGTCCCTGTGCTTGCCGCGCAGCAGGTAGAACGCGCTGACCGACATCACGAAGATCGCGCCGGTGACGTAACCGGCCGAGACCGTGTGCACGAACTTGGCCTGCGCGACCGGGTTGAAGATCACCGCGACGAAGTCGGTGATCTCCATGCGCATCGTGTCCGGGTTGAACACCGCGCCGACCGGGTTCTGCATCCAGCCGTTGGCGACCAGGATCCACAGCGCCGAGAAGTTCGCGCCCAGCGCGACCAGCCAGGTGATGACCAGGTGCTGGATCTTCGACATGCGCTTCCAGCCGAAGAAGAACAGGCCGATGAAGGTCGCCTCGAGGAAGAACGCCATCAGGCCCTCGATCGCCAGCGGCGCGCCGAAGATGTCGCCGACGTAGTGGCTGTAGTAGGCCCAGTTCATGCCGAACTGGAATTCCATGACGATGCCGGTGGCCACACCCATCGCGAAGTTGATGCCGAACAGCACGCCCCAGAACATCGTCATCCGGCGCCAGATGTCGCGCCCGGTCATGACGTAGACGCTCTCCATGATCGCCATCAGCAGCGACAGGCCCAGGGTGAGCGGGACGAACAGGAAGTGGTACATCGCGGTCAGCGCGAACTGCAGGCGGGACAGTTCGACGACGGTCATGTCGATCATGGGAAGCGGCCGGAGCGGGTCATGCGTACAGGCTGCGCCGCGGCCGAAGGGAGGGCATTGATCAGGATCAATGCGGGTGATGGCCAGGGCGGATCGCACGGCAGCGATGCGCCCCGTCCCGCTCTCTTTCGGATGCGATTCGAGCCCCTGCCCCTTCGGGAGAGGGGTTGGGGTGAGGGTGCTTTTAGGATCGGCTCGCGAAGCCCCTGCCCTCACCCGACATGCTTCGCATGTGACCCCGGATCAAGTCCGGGGCAGGCTCTCTCCCGAAGGGAGAGGTGTCTGATCCGCGAGGGTTAGGCGCGACGCCCCCTTTGCGGCGACGCGTGGGCAAGGGCACGGAGCGGCGGTTGGGGGGGGAGATCACTTCTTGAGCCCCTCTCCCTCTGGGAGAGGGGTTGGGGTGAGGGCGCTTTCCGATCGGCTCGCGAAACCCCTGCCCTCACCCGACAAGCTTCGCATGTCGACCTCTCCCGAAGGGAGAGGTGTCTGATCCCTCGCGAAAGCTAAGGCGGCACGCATGCGAGCCGCCGGCTTGCGTGCTGGCGAATGGCCTCGCGGCGACGCGCGGGCGGGGGACACGGAGCGGCGGTTGGGGCGAGAGCGCCTTGAGCCCCTCTCCCTCTGGGAGAGGGGTTGGGGTGAGGGCGCTTTCCGATCGGCTCGCGAAGCCCCTACCCTCACCCGACATGCTTCGCATGTCGACCTCTCCCGGAGGGAGAGGTGCTCGTTCAGTGCGACCCGAGCGACTACAGCCCTGCCGCGCTCCGCAATGCCGCCACATCCACCAGATCGATCCGCCGGGGGTCCTCGAACGCGATCGCCCCGCTCTGCCGCAGTTTGGTGAAGCTGCGGCTGACCGTCTCGATCGTCAGGCCGAGGTGGTCGGCGATGTCGGCGCGGGTCATCGGCAGGTCGACGTGGTTCGCCGCCCCGCCGCGCTGCTGCTGGCGTTCGCCCAGTTCGACGAGGAAGCCGGCCAGCCGTTCGCCCGGTCCCAGCCGTGCGAGCAGCATCAGGCTGCCGCGGGTGGCGTCGAGTTCGCTGCAGGCCTGGGCGAGCATGCCGGCTTCGAGCGCGGGATAGCGCTGGCACAGGCTGCGCATCGACTGCATCGGGAACACGCACAGCACGCACTCGGTCACGGCTTCGAGGGTATGGCGGTAGCGCGGGGCGCCGCTGAAGCCGATGAAGTCGCCGGCCATCAGGAATCCCGCGACCAGCCGGCGTCCGTCGGGCAGCAGGCGCACGCGGCGCAGCATGCCGCGGGTGACGGTGTAGACCTCGCGGCGCGGATCGCCTTCGCTGGCGAGGGTGGCGCCGGCCGGCAGCAGGACCTCGCCGGCGGTGGCTTCGAGCGCATGCGTCTCCGCGGCCGGAATCGAGGCGCAGACCGCGAGCGGGCGCGCCAGGCACCCCGCGCAGCCCCCGTGCGACGCGCGCTTCGGGCTGCCGGCCATCGCATGGCGGGCAGAGCCGGCGGGCTCCGAGGACGTGCGCGGTCGCGGCTTGGTGTCCATGATGCCGACATCATAACCGGTCGGATTCGCCGGCCTGCGGCCACGCCGGACCGGGCATCCGGCCCGGTGGCCCGCCCGTCCGGGCCTGCAGCGGCGACGCGCCGGCGCTGTGTGCGTGTCCCGATCGCCTACCGGCCGGGCACGGCGAACGTCCGCTGCGGCCACGCATGCGAATTTCGTCCGTCGGCCCGCGCCCGCGACCACCACCCGCTAAAATCGCGCTTCCGCCGTAGATGCCGTACCGATGACCGAGTCCGTCCGCACCCCCTTCCATGGCTTCGAACAGCTGCCGCTGCGCGAATTCGCCGAGCGCGCCTACCTCGACTACTCGATGTACGTGGTGCTCGACCGCGCGCTGCCGTTCATCGGGGACGGCCTGAAACCCGTGCAGCGCCGGATCATCTACGCGATGAGCGAGCTCGGCCTGGGCGCGGCGGCGAAGCCGAAGAAGTCCGCGCGCACCGTCGGCGACGTGATCGGCAAATACCATCCGCACGGCGACAGCGCGTGCTACGAGGCGCTGGTGCTGATGGCGCAGCCGTTCTCGTACCGCTATCCGCTGATCGACGGCCAGGGCAACTTCGGCTCCAGCGACGATCCGAAATCCTTCGCGGCGATGCGCTACACCGAATCGAAGATGACGCCGATCGCCGAGATGCTGCTGGCCGAACTCGGCCACGGCACCGTCGACTGGACCGACAACTTCGACGGCACGATGGAAGAGCCGTCCTGGCTGCCGGCGCGCCTGCCGCATCTGCTGCTCAACGGCACCACCGGCATCGCGGTCGGTATGGCCACCGACGTGCCGCCGCACAACGTGGGCGAGATCGTCAGCGCCTGCGTGCGCCTGCTCGACGATCCCGACGCGACCGTGCGCGACCTGTGCGAACACGTGCGCGGCCCGGACTATCCGACCAGCGCCGAGATCATCACGCCGGCCGCCGACCTGCTGCACATGTACGAGACCGGCCACGGCAGCGTGCGCGCCCGGGCGACGTTCCAGAAAGAGAACACCAACATCGTCATCACCGCGCTGCCGCACCAGGTCAGCCCGAGCAAGGTCATCGAGCAGATCGCAGCACAGATGCGCGCCAAGAAGCTGCCGTGGCTGGAGGACATCCGCGACGAGTCCGACCACGCCAACCCGGTGCGCGTGGTGCTGATCCCGCGCTCGAACCGCGTGGACGCCGAGCAGCTGATGGGCCATCTGTTCGCGACGACCGATCTGGAGAAGAGCTACCGGGTCAATCTCAACGTCATCGGGCTCGACGGCCGTCCGCAGGTCAAGAACCTGAAGATGCTGCTGTCGGAGTGGCTGCAGTTCCGCACCACCACCGTGACCCGCCGGCTGACCCATCGCCTCGAGAAGGTCGAACGTCGCCTGCACCTGCTCGACGGCCTGCTGATCGCGTTCCTCAACCTCGACGAGGTGATCCGCATCATCCGCACCGAGGACGAGCCGCGCGCGGTACTGCAGGCGCGGTTCGAACTCAGCGACGAGCAGGTCGACTACATCCTCGAGACGCGCCTGCGCCAGCTCGCGCGCCTGGAGGAGATGAAGATCCGCGGCGAACAGGCCGAGCTCGAAAGCGAGCGCGATCGTCTGATCGCCACGCTCGACAGCAAGAGCAGGCTGAAGAAGCTGATCAAGGACGAACTGCTGGCGGACGCGAAGAAGTTCGGCGATGCGCGCCGTTCGCCGCTGGTCGCACGTGGCGCCGCGCAGGCGCTCGACGAGAGCGATCTGGTGCCCAGCGAGCCGGTGACGATCGTCGTCAGCGAGAAGGGCTGGGTGCGCGCGGCCAAGGGGCACGACGTCGACCCGGCCGGCATGAACTATCGCGACGGCGACAGCCTGCTCGCGTTCGCACGCGGACGCAGCACGCAGCAGGTCGCGTTCCTCGATTCGACTGGCCGCAGCTATTCGACGGTCGCCCATTCGCTTCCCTCTGCGCGCGGCAACGGCGAGCCCTTGACCGGCCGCTTCTCGCCGGCCGCCGGAGCGTCGTTCCAGGCCGTGGTCGCCGGCGAATCCGATGCGCGCTTCGTCGTCGCGTCCTCGCATGGCTACGGCTTCGTGACCCGCTTCGAGAACCTGACCGGCCGCCAGAAGGCGGGCAAGGCGATGCTGTCGCTGTCGCCGGGCTCGACCGTGCTGCAGCCGGCCGCGGTGCGCGCGCTGGATGCCGACCGTCTGGTCGTGGTGACCAGCGCCGGGCACCTGCTGGCATTCCCGGTCGCGGAGCTGCCGGAACTCGACAAGGGCAAGGGCAACAAGATCATCGAGATCCCGAAGGCCAAGCGCGGCACCGAACAGGTCGTCGCGGTCGCGGTCGTCGCGCCGGGCACCTCGCTGCTGGTGCGCTCGGGCGCGCGCACGATGACGCTGTCGTTCAAGGAACTCGAACCCTACATCGGCGCACGCGCATCGCGCGGCGGGCTGCTGCCGCGCGGCTGGCAGAAGGTCGAAGGGCTGGCGGTCGAGTAAGCGTGCAGGCGCGGCGATCATCGCCGCGCGTGTCCGATCATCGACAGCACGCCTGTGAGCGCGCGCTCGCGCGCGATGGACTCGCGGACAGGCCATTGCGCGCGCAAGCGCGCCCACAGGCATTCGGCATTAACCGACGGAGCCATCATGCAACCCGAGTTCTGGCACGAGCGCTGGTCGACCGGCCGTATCGGCTTCCACCGCGACGCGCCGTTGCCGCTGCTGGTACGGCACTGGCCCACGCTCGATCTCGCCCCGGATACACGCGTGTTCGTGCCGCTGTGCGGCAAGTCGCTGGACATGGTGTGGCTGGCCGAATGCGGCCACCGCGTGCTCGGCGTCGAGCTGTCGGAACTGGCGGTGCGCCAGTTCTTCGAAGAGCTTGGCCTCGAACCGTCGATCCACGACACGGCTGCGGGCCGGCATTTCGTGGCTGGTCCCTATGAGCTGATCGTCGGCGACGCGTTCGCGCTGCCTGCCGACGTGCTCGCGGACTGCGCCGCCGTCTACGACCGGGCGGCACTGATTGCCCTGCCGCCGGACCTGCGTCGACGGTATGCGTCGACGGCATGGCGACGTCTGCCGCCGGGATGCCGCGGCTTGCTGGTCACGCTGGAGTATCCACAGGCCGAAAAGGCGGGTCCGCCGTTTTCGGTGGCGGCGGACGAGGTGCATGCCCTGCTCGACGGCGCCTGGGACATCGACATTGTCGAGCGGCGCGACATTCTCGCGGACGAACCGGGGTTCGTTGCGGATGGGGTGACGGCGCTGTCGACGGCGGTGTATCGGGTGGTGCGGCGGGGGTGATGCCGCGTCTTGCCGACGCGCGGATCGGGATTCGCCGCTGCGGCGGCCCTCACCCCAACCCTTCTCCCGGAGGGAGAGGGGCTCAGTTCGCGCGATCGGGATCTGCGGCAGCTTTTCGCTTGCCGCACGAAGAACAATCAGGTCGTCGCCATTCTTCTCGACAAGGAGTCCGAGCCCCTCTCCCCCTGGGAGAGGGGTTGGGGTGAGGGAAAGCGACCCACTCCGATCGCGCCGAAGAAGCCGTCGTCAGCGTTGCAACCCCCAAAACAGAAACGCCCACGAAAAACGCAGGCGTCTCCAAAGTTCCAACAACGCGGCGAATCCGCCGCGCCCACCTCACCCCACGCCGGCGTGCGTCCCCTCCGCCTCGCCCATGCGGCTCTGCTGGTAGCGCTCCAGGCCGATCATCTTGATCAGGCGCAGCTGCTTCTCCAGCCAGTAGGTGTGGTCTTCCTCGGTGTCGGCGAGCTGGGTCACCAGCACTTCCCGGCTGACGAAGTCGTTGTGCTGCTCGCACAGCACGATGCCCTTGGCCAGGTTGTCGCGCACCAGGTATTCGAGGTCGAGATCCTTGCGCAGCATCTCCTCGACGGTGACGCCGGGTTCGAACGCGTCGGGACGCATGTCCGGCACGCCTTCCAGGAACAGGATGCGCTTGAGCAGCGCGTCGGCGTGCTGCGTCTCCTCTTCCATCTCGTGGTTGATGCGCGCGTAGAGTTGGTGCAGGCCCAGGTCCTCGTAGCGGCGGGAATGCAGGAAGTACTGGTCGCGCGCCGCCAGTTCGCCGCGGAGCAGGAACTTCAGGTAATCGACGACTTCGGGATGTCCTTTCATGGCAGCGCTCGCGACACGTGGAATGCGCGCAGTATGCCGGTCCGCCGTGAAGCATGATCGGATGGGAATGCATGCATTTCGCATTCTCAAACCGGCTTGGCGTGCCGCAGCGGTACCGGGCATTGCGAGCGGCATGACGCGCATCGGCGTAGACTCCCGCGCCTTCCGCCTGTCCCATCCCCCATGAAGATCGGCATCGACTTCGGTACCAGCTACTCCGCCGCCGCCGCGCGCATCGGCGAGTCCCTGGTGCACATCCGGTTCGACGGACAGCCGCAGTTCCGCACCGCGGTGTTCTTCCCGACCACCCTGCCCGACCTCGACGCCTTCGCGCTCGACGATGCGATGGAAGCCGAGGTGGACGCGCTGATGCGCAGCCTGCGCAACGACCAGGCCCGTGCCGGCGGCGCGCTGCGGCCGGCCGCGCAGCTGCGTCGCGACGCGATCCGCATCGTGCGCCGGCAGTGGCTGGAGGCGCGCATGCGCGATGCTGAATCCTCGGCCGCCGACCTGCAGCACGCGGTGTTCGGCGAGGCGGCGATCGAGAGCTACCTGCTCGAAGGCAGCGGCAACCTGGTGCAGTCGCCGAAATCGATGCTCGGCTTCAACCTGCATCCGCGCGCCAAGGACACGATCACCGGCATCGCCGCGCACATCCTCGAGCACATCCGCCTGACCGCGAGCCAGCAGCTGGGCACGACCGTGCGCGCGGCGACACTGGGCCGGCCGGTGCGTTTCCGCAGCTCGCTCGGCGAAGCCGGCGGCGAACAGGCGCTGGCCCTGCTGCGCGACGCCGCGAGCCAGGCCGGTTTCGATTCGATCGAGTTCCTCGAAGAGCCCGCCGCCGCAGCCCTGCACTACCACGCCGAAAGTCCGCAGCGGCACACCACGCTGGTCGTCGACATCGGCGGCGGCACCACCGACATCGCGCTGGCGGACGTCGGCGGCGACGGCGCGCCGCGCGTGCATCGCGCCTGGGGCGTCGCCAACGGCGGCACCGACGTCGATCTCGCGCTGAGCATGGCCCAGGTCATGCCGCTGTTCGGCAAGGGCGCCAGCCGCATTCCGGTGCACCACTTCGTCGAGGCGGCGACGGTGCAGGACATGCCGCGGCAGCGCGAATTCCACAAGCGCGATTTCGGCCACGTCGATGCCCCGTTCGGACCGCGTCTGCAGGCGCTGCAGCGCGACGGCGGCACCACCCGCCTGTACCGCGGCGTCGAAGGCATGAAGGTGCGCCTGAGCGGCCACGATGAAGCCGGACACGCGCTGGACTACATCGAGCCGGGGCTGCGCGTGGATGCGACGCGGGCCGCGCTGGAGTCCGCCAGCGCGCGCTTCCTCGACACCATCGGCACGCTGCTCGACGAAGTGCGCGCCGATCTCGACGCGCCGCCCGACAGCCTGTTCCTGACCGGCGGCATGTCCGGCGCGCCCTATGTTCAGGCGGCCGCGCAGGCGCGGTTCCCGGATGCGCGCGTCATCCGCGGCGATCCGTCGCTGGGCGTGGTGTCCGGCCTCGCCGAGCACGCGCGCAACTGAGTCGCGCGGCCGGCCTGCGCGCCGGCCCGCAACATGCCCGTGGAATAATCGGGCCGCGCCGCATCTGTCGCGGCCGGGGAATCGCGCATGCGCAAATGGATCCTGCGGGCGGTGCTCGCGCTCGTCGTGCTGCTGGTCGCCATCGGCGTTCTCGTCTGGCTGTCGCTGCGCGCGAGCCTGCCGGCGCTCGACGGCGACCAGCCGCTGGCCGGACTCGCTGCGCCGGCCACCATCGAACGCGATGCCGCTGGCGTCGTCACGATCACCGCGGCCAGCGAGACCGACGCCCTGCGCGCGCTCGGCTTCGTGCATGCGCAGGAACGCTATTTCGAGATGGACCTGATGCGGCGCGTGCCGGCGGGCGAACTCTCGGCATTGTTCGGCGCGCGCGCGCTGGATACCGACCGTCGCAACCGCGTGCACCGCATGCGCGCGCGGGTCGAGTCCGATCTCGCTGCGGTCGCCGGCGACCGCTTGCCGCAGCTGCAGGCCTATGCCGACGGCGCCAATGCCGGCCTCGCATCGCTGGGCGCGCGGCCGTGGGCCTATCTGCTGCTGCGCCAGACGCCGCAGCCGTGGACGCCGGTCGATTCCGCATTGACCGGCTTCGCGATGTATTTCGACCTGCAGGACGCGACGAATGCACGCGAGCTCGCGATGCATCGTCTGCGGCCTGCATTGCCGCCGGTGCTTCTCGATCTGTTCGCGCACGACGGCAGCCGTTGGGATGCGCCGCTGTTCGGGGCGGCGCGTGGCGATGCGGTGCTGCCGGGGACGGAGGTCGTGGATCTGCGGATGCTGGATGTGGTGGAGAGCGATGTTGCGCGCAGTGATGGATCGCCGTTCGCATCCGTCGGGGCTGCGCAGGACGAGGCCTCAGACCCGGCATCTCCGCTGGCCCTCACTCCACAGTTTGTTTCACAAACGGTCCCCCTCTCTCCCGCACTGCGGGAGAGAGGCCAAGGTGGGCCGCCCATGGCGGCCGATCTTGGTCGGGGCAGCAACAACTTCGCGGTGGCCGGGACGCTGACCGCCGACGGCCGCGCCCTCGTCGCCGACGACATGCACCTGGGCCTGCGCGCGCCCAACATCTGGTTCCGCGCGCGGCTGCGCTATCCCGATCCACGCGCGCCGGGCGGCCACGTCGACGTCACCGGCTTCACCCTGCCCGGCCTGCCGGCGGTCATCGTCGGCAGCAACACCCACGTCGCCTGGGGCTTCACCAACAGCTACGGCGATTACCTCGACTGGCAGCGCGTGGTGCCCTGCACCGACGGCGCGCCTGCGGGGTGCGCGCCGGTCGTGCGCCACGAGGAACGCATCGAAGTCGCCGGCGGCGCGCCGGTCACGCTGGTCGTCGAGGACAGCGACTGGGGCCCGCTGGTCCATCGCGAGGACGACGGCAGTGCGCTCGCCCTGCGCTGGACCGCGCACCAGCCCGGCGCGCTGAACTTCGGCCTCGCCGGATTCGCCCATGCGCGCGACCTCGACGATGCGCTTGAGATCGCCGACCGCACCGCGACGCCGACGCAGAACCTGGTGATCGGCGATCGCGGCGGCCGCATCGCCTGGCGCCTGCTCGGTCCGATTCCGGTACGCGACGCCGGCTGCGACGGGCGCATGGTCTCGATGCCGCTGATGGCCGATGCGGCGCTGGATACGAACCGCTGCGCGCCGTGGTCCATCGCGACCGATGTCTCGCCGCTGCTGCGCTCCCCGGATGCCGACCGCCTGTGGACCGCGAACAGCCGCGTCGTCGACGGCACGGACTTCGCACGCATCGGCGACGGGGGCGCCGCGCTCGGCATCCGCGCCTGGCAGATCCGCGAAGGTCTCGATGCGCGTGCGCAGTTCGCCGAAGCCGACCTGCTCGCGATCCAGCTCGACGACCGTGCCCTGCTGCTGTCGCGCTGGCATGCGTTGTTGGGTGCGATCGCGGACGATTCGAACGATGCCGGTGCATTGCGCGCATTGGCCGATGCATCGCGCGACTGGAGCGGGCATGCCAGCGTCGATTCGGCCGGCTACCGCCTGGTCCGCGCCTGGCGGCTCGCCGTCCACAAGCGTCTCGCCGACGGTCTCGCCGCGCCCGCGCGCGCCGCGCTCGGTGGCGCGCTCGAAATCCCCGATCCGCCGAATTTCGAAGGCGTGGTCTGGCCGCTGGTCGAACAGCGCCCGGCGCATCTGCTGCCCCGCCGCTTCGCCTGTACGCCGGAGACACAACGCGGCGTCTGCGCACCGGTCGAAGACGGCTGGCAGGCGCTGTTCGAAGACGCCGCCCGCGAAGTGCGCGACGGCCTGGCCGGCAAGGGCCCGCTCGCCGAACGCAGCTGGGGCGAACGCAACACCGCGACGATCTGCCACCCGCTCGCGGCGGCGATTCCCCTGATCGGCAAGCGTGCACTGTGCATGCCGGTCGAACCGCTGCCCGGCGACGGCACCGTGCCGCGCGTGCAGGGCCCGGCGTTCGGCGCCTCGCAGCGCATGGTCGTCGCCCCGGGACACGAGGCCGACGGCATCAGCCACATGCCCGGCGGCCAGAGCGGCCATCCGCTGTCTCCGTACTGGGGCGCGGGCCACGACGACTGGGTGCAGGGACGACCGTCGCCGTTCCTGCCGCAGGCGACCACGCACACGCTGGTGCTCGCACCGCGCTGAGCGTTCAGTCGCCCGCGGCGTCCGTCGCACCGTAGCGGTCTTCGCCGCGGGCGGCTTCCGGGCGCACGCGGAACACGGCGCTGATCCGCGGCCCCACCGGCCGCGCGGTCTTGGGAATGCCGTGCAGGTGCGTCAATTGCGAGGCATGGCTCATCGCCAGCACGCTGCCCGCCGCGAGTTCGACGGCGGTCGCCTTCGAATGCCGGTCTTTCGCGCGCAGCAGCATGCGCCGCGGCGCGCCCAGCGACAGCAGGGCCAGCGGATGGCCGGGCACCAGCGTGCGCAGCGTGTCGTGGTGCATCGCCACGCTGTCCCGGCCGTCGCGATAGAAGTTCAGACCGGCGCCGGTATAGGGCGCGGGCGCGAGCCGCTGCACGCAGGCCAGCATCGCCGCCAGCGGCAGGTCCGCCGGCAACGCGTCGACCGGCCATGCGGCGAGCAGCCTCGGCACGTCGACCACGCGGTCGTACATCGGCCGTCGCTGCCGCACCCACGGCGTGCCGTCGCGCAGCGCCTCGAACCACGCGGCCGCGGTGCGCGGATCCACGGCGTCGGGCCAGTAGCGGATGCCGCCTTCGGCGTCGTCGACGAGGGAAATCGAGGTGTCGGAAGCGAACAGGGTCATGGCGCTCGCACGGTGGACGTGCAGTGGACCACGCGCGCGTCTCGTCGCCTGCGACGCATCGAGGCCGGGCCGGCGATCCGGAGCCGGCGGGCAAAAAAAAGCCCCGCGGGCGCGGGGCTTCTTCGCGGACTGCGGGAGCGATCAGTCGCGCAGTTCGATCACGTCGAATTCCGCCACCGGATCGACCTCGGCGTCGTAGTCCACATCGCTGCGCTCGAAGCCGAACAGCTTGAGGAACTCGTGCTTGTAGCCGGCGTAATCGGTCAGCGCGAACAGGTTGTCGGTCGTGACCTGCGGCCACAGCGCCTGGCACTGCGCCTGGACATCGTCGCGCAGCTCCCAGTCGTCGAGGCGCAGGCGCGCTTCGTCGTCGACTTCGGGCGGCGCGCCATCGGCGCGGTACATGCGCTCGCGGAACAGGCGGTCGAGCTGGTCGAGCGTGCCTTCGTGCAGGCCCTTCTCCTTCATGACCTTGAAGGCGATGGCGATGTACAGCGGCAGCACCGGGATCGCGGCGCTGGCCTGGGTGACCACCGACTTGAGCACGGCGACGTTCGCGCTGCCGCCGGTTTCGGCGAGTTGCGCATCGAGCCTGCGCGCGGTCGCGTCGAGATCGGCCTTGGCCTTGCCCAGCGCGCCGTGCCAGTAGATCGGCCAGGTGATCTCGGTGCCGATGTAGCTGAAGGCGACCGTCTTCGCGCCGTCGGCGAGCACGCCGGCCTCGCGCAGCGCGTCGATCCACAGCTGCCAGTCCTGGCCGCCCATGACGGTCACGGTGTCGGCGATCTCCTGCTCGGTCGCAGGTTCGATCGACGCTTCGATGATCTGGTCCTTGTTGGTGTCGATCGCGGTCGAGGTGTAGGCCTCGCCGATCGGCTTGAGCGCCGAGCGCTTCACCTCGCCGCTCTCGGGCAGCTTGCGCACCGGCGACGCCAGCGAATAGACGACCAGATCGACCTGGCCGCCCATCTCGTTCCTGATCAGGTCGATCGCCTGCGCGCGCGCGGCGTCGGAGAACGCGTCGCCGTTGATGGACCGGCTGTAGAGGCCGGCCTCCTTCGCGTAGCGGTCGAACGCGGCCGAGTTGTACCAGCCGGCGGTGCCCGGCTTCTTCTCGGTGCCGGGCTTTTCGAAGAACACGCCGAGCGTGTCGGCGCCGAATCCGAACGCCGCGCTGATGCGCGCCGCCAGGCCGTAACCGCTGGACGCGCCGATCACCAGCACCTTCTTCGGACCGTCGTCGCGCACGCCGCGCGCCCGCGTCGCCGCGATCTGGTCGCGCACGTTGTGGTCGCAGCCGGTCGGATGCGTGGTGGTGCAGATGAAGCCGCGGACCTTGGGATGGATGATCACTGTGTCGCCCGTGTGTCTGGAAACGTGGCGTCCAGTTTACGGGCTGGTGCCGCCTTGGTCCCGTACGGGGGACGATGGTGGCGCGGAGAGCCGGTCAAATCATGCGCGGGTTCGAGTACCACTCCTCTCTCTGCCGCATCCCGTATGCGTGCACGCCTATGCGCTCGGCGTCCTGGGTTGACGCGCTTCCAAACGCCTCACGATTGACAGCACGCGGGCGCCCCGCTGAACTGTGCATCGGATTTTTCCCCTTCCTGGATGCACCCATGCCGTCCCGCTGGACCGATTCACCGCTGCGCTACGGCCTGGTCACGCGCGTGCTGCACTGGGGCATGGGCGCCCTGTTCGCGTGGCAGTTCACCGGCATGGGCGTGAAGATCCTGCTCGGTCGCCATCCCCTGACCGCGTTCCTCGTCGGCACGCACAAGCCGATCGGCACGCTGCTGATGCTGCTGATCCTGCTGCGCGGCGCCTGGGGCCTGTCGCAATGGCGCAATCGCCCGCCGCATCCGGCGACGCTGGGCGGCCGCCTCGCGCTCGCCGGCCACGCGCTGCTGTACGCATTGATGTTCTACGTGCCGACCGTCGCGCTGATGCGCGAGTACGCGACCGGTCGCGGCTTCGCGCCGTGGGGCATCCCGCTGTTTCCCGCGACGGGCGAGAAGATCGCCTGGCTGATGGCGCCGGCGAACCTCTCGCACGGCCTCATTGCGTGGACCCTGCTGGCGGTCGTCGCGGGTCACGTGGCGATGGTCGCGCTGCATCACTTCTTCTGGCGCGATACGACGCTGGTGCGGATGGCGGGCAGGCTCTGACGGTCCTGTCCGGACGCGGCGCCCGGCGCCGCGGACACTTCGCGCTGCTGTAAGTCGCAGGCGCAACGCCGGCGCCCGCGACCCGAAAACGGCGCGGTACCAGCCGTCCATCGCGCATCACCCGCAACCCGCTGCAGGATCCTGACGCACCGCCGGTGCGCCTCGGGTCGACGACGGACATCGCGTCCGCGATTGACCGGACACCGCTATATCCGATTGAATACAACGAACCGCTTCGGCGGACCCACCGCCCCACGACCTGCGCGACCGCCATGCCGGAGTGCCGCGGGTCGGCGCGCACGCACATCGACCGGAAATCCGCATGTCCCGACCGCATCCGCTGACCACCGCCCTCGCCCTGGCGCTCGCCCTTCCCTGCGCGGCCGGCGCCGCCGAGCCCGATCGCAGGACCGCCGATGACGTGTTCACGCTCGGCCAGGTCACCGTCACCGCCGAGGCGCCGGAGACCATCGCCACCGGCGATGCCACGATCACGCGCGAGGAGATGTGGTCGTTCAACACGCTCACGCTCGACGACGCGGTCAAGCTGACGCCCGGCGTGATGGCCACCCGCGACGGCAACGGCCGCCGCAACGAGCACGACATCTTCGTGCGCGGCTTCGGCCGCTGACAGGTGCCGCTGTCGATCGACGGCGTGCGCATCTACCTGCCCGCCGACAACCGTCTCGACTTCCGCCGCTTCCTGACCGCGGATCTGGCCGAGGTGCAGATCAAGAAGGGCTACGTGTCGGTGATCGACGGTCCCGGCGCGATGGGCGGGGCGATCAACCTGGTCACCCGCAAACCCACGCGGGAATTCGAAGGCGTTGTGCAGGCCGGCGTGGATCTGGACCGCGACGGCGATCTCGGCGCGTGGAACAGCTATGCATCCGTCGGCACGCGCCGCGAGCGTTTCTACGCGCAGGCCAGTTTCAGCATCGTCGACCGTGACCACTGGACCCTGCCGTCCAGCTTCGGAGGCAGCGAGTTCCAGCCGCCGGGCGAGCGCCTGCGCTCGGCCAGCCGCGATACCCGCACGAACGTGAAACTGGGCTTCGAGCCGAATGCGACCGACGAGTACTCGCTGAACTACACGCGCCAGGAAGGTGCCAAGGGCGCGCCGCTGCACCTCTACAGCAACGTCGCCAACCGCTACTGGGACTGGCCGCAGTGGGACATCGAGAACCTCTACTTCCTGTCCAGCACGCAGGTCGGCGGCGGCCGGCTCAAGCTCAAGGCGTACTACAACACCTTCGACAATGCGCTGTTCACCTACGACGACGCGACCTACACCACGCAGGACACGCCGCGCGCATTCCGCAGCATCTATTCCGACGAGAGCTACGGCAGCAGCGTCGAGTACGGCTTCCAGCCGGCACCGGCGCACGACACGCGCCTGGCGCTGCACTGGCGCACCGATCGCCACGACGAATACAGCCACAACCGGCCCACCCATCCGACGCTGAGCGAAATCACCCCGACCGAGCGCAACCGCGAGGACACGCTGTCGCTCGCGATCGAGAACACCTGGCACGCCAGCAACGTGGTCGACGTGCTGCTCGGCGCCAGCTACGACCGCAACGAGGTCAAGCTCGCCGAAGACTGGAACAGCACCGACGGTCTGTTCGAGCGCCCCGTCGGCAGCAGCTCGGCGTGGAACGGCCAGTCCGCGGTGTACTGGCAGGCGAACCCGGGTTCGCGCTTCGGCGCGACCCTGTCCTCGCGCATCCGCTTCGCGACGAACTTCGAGCGCTACAGCACGCGCTTCGGCACCGCGGTGCCGAATCCGGACCTGGGCAGCGAGCGCGGCACGAATCTCGAACTGTCGTGGGAGCGCACGGTTTCCGACGACGTCAGCTTCAACACCGCCGTCTTCTATTCCGACGTCAGCGACATGATCCAGACCGTCGTGATCGACGGCCCCAACCAGATCACCCAGACGCGCAATGTCGGCGACGGCGAGTTCTACGGCGTCGAGTTCGGCGGCCAGGCGCGCGTGAGCGACACCGTCGTGCTCGGCGGCAACGCGACGTGGATGCGCCGCACCATCCGCGACGCGCTGCAGCCCGAATACCGCCCGACCGGCGTCCCCGATCGGCAGGCCTTGCTGTACGCGACCTGGTCGCCGTTGGCGCGCTGGTCGTTCACGCCGAGCGTCGAGTACGCGAACGACCGCTGGAGCAGCGGCCCGACCACCGATTACCTGCGCACCGGCCGGTACACGCTCGCCAACCTGCAGGTGCAGTGGGATCTCAACGACCGGACGCGTGTCGCCTTCGGTGGCCGCAACCTGTTCGACGACTACATCGAACTGGCGTGGGGTCTGCCGCAGGAAGGGCGCGCCTGGTACGCGAAGGTGCAGTTCGGGTTCTGAGATATCGCGCCGCGCGAATCTGCCTGTCGCGCCACCATTGATGGTGGAGACGCACTGCGCGAACGGAAGCGCCGGGGGGTCGCACGATGCAGGCGTGCGTCCGCTGATCGTCAGGCCGCCCGACCCTCTCCGCACGCGGAGAGGGCTCCAGATTCAGGCCGCCACCGCCGCGTTGTGCACGCCGGCCACCGCACGCCCCGACGGATCGGCCGCGTTCGCGAACGCCGCGTCCCAGGCGATCGCCGCAGGCGACGAGCACGCGATCGACTTGCCGCCCGGCACCGTCGCGGCCGCAGCCGGCGACGGGAACACGCGTTCGAACACGCTGCGGTAGTAGTAGGCCTCTTTCGTCTGCGGCGGGTTGTGCGGGAAGCGGCTCGCCGCGGCAGCGAGTTCGCGGTCGCTGACCTGCGCCTCGGCATGCGCCTTGAGCCCGTCGATCCAGCCGTAGCCGACGCCGTCGCTGAACTGTTCCTTCTGCCGCCACAGGATCTCGTCGGGCAGATGGCCGTCGAACGCTGCGCGCAGTACGCCCTTCTCCATGCGCTGGAAGCCGCTGCTGCCGCGGTGGATCATCTTGTGCGCGGCGTCGAAGCGCATCGCCACGTCGAGGAACTCGCGGTCGAGGAAGGGCACGCGCGGCTCGACGCCCCAGGCCATCATCGACTTGTTCGCGCGCAGGCAGTCGTAGTTGTGCAGTGCGTCGAGCTTGCGCACCAGTTCCTCGTGGAACTGCCGCGCGTCCGGCGCCTTGTGGAAGTACAGATAGCCACCGAAGATCTCGTCGCTGCCCTCGCCCGACAGCACCATCTTCACGCCCATCGCCTTGATCCGGCGCGCGAGCAGGAACATCGGCGTAGACGCGCGGATCGTGGTCACGTCGAAGGTCTCGACATGGCGAATCACGTCGGGAATCGCATCGAGGCCCTCCTCGAATGTGTATTCGAACCCGTGATGCACGGTGCCGAGCGACTCGGCGGCGATCGCCGCGGCCGCGAGATCGGGCGAGCCCTTCAACCCGATCGCGAACGAGTGCAGGCGCGGCCACCAGGCTTCGCTGCGGTCGCCGTCCTCGACGCGGTGACGCGCGTAGCGCGCGGCGACGGCGGCGACCAGCGATGAATCCAGACCGCCTGACAGCAGCACGCCGTAGGGCACGTCGGTCATCAGCTGGCGATGCACCGCGGCCTCGAAGGCCTCGCGCACGTCGTCGAGCGAGACGTCCACGCCTTCGACCGCGTCGTATTCGCGCCAGGGCCTGTGGTAGTACCGCGTGAGTGCGCCGGTCGCGCTGTCGTACCAGTGGCCGGGCGGAAACTGCGCGACATCGGCGCAGCTGTCGACCAATGCCTTCATCTCCGAGGCGACACGCAGGCGCCCTTCGCGGTCATGGCCCCAGTACAGCGGCACCACGCCGATCGGATCGCGGGCGATGATCGCGCGGCCGCTGTCGCGGTCCCACAGCGCGAACGCGAAGATGCCGTTGAGGCGCTCGAGGAACGCCGACGGACCGCTGCGGTCGGCTTCGTGTTCGCGATACAGCGCGCTGACGACCTCGCAGTCCGATGCGGTCTGGAACGCGTACGGCACGCGCAGTTCCGCCTTCAATGCCTGGTGGTTGTAGATCTCGCCATTGACCGCGAGCACCAGCGCGACGTCCTCGGACAGCAACGGCTGCGAACCGCCCGCGGGATCGACGATCGCGAGGCGCTCGTGCACGAGGATCGCGCGGTCGTCGACGTGCACCCCGCTCCAGTCGGGGCCGCGGTGGCGTTGGCGCTGCGAGCACTCGAGGGCCTGGCGGCGCAAGGCAGTCGCGTCGTCGCCCGGTTGCAGGCCGAAGATGCCGAAGATCGAACACATGGTGGAGCTCCTGGGTGTCGTGGATCGCGATGTCGGTGGAGCCGGATGCGGACACAAAAAAACCCGCATCGCGGCCGATGCGGGTTCGTGTTCCGGTGCCTGCGCGTCCTGCTCTACTGCTGCGCCAGCTCCCACACCCGCATCGGCCGCGCACGATTGTTCGTGCGCAGTGCGTTGCGGTTGCGATTGTCGGCGGCGATGCGGGGCATGAGGTGCAACCTAAAGGCTATGCGGTGGGTGCGCAACCGTTGCGTGCGCAACGACTGCTCGTATGGGTTCAACGCGACGCGCGCCGGCGAGCGGCCACCCGCCTCACTTCACCGGCAACGCGTCGACCGGCAGTTCGGCGGCGGCGTTCTTCTCCGCCAGCAGGCGGTCGGGATCGACCAGCGACGGATCGTCGAGCACCGCGTCCAGGCGTTCGCGATCGAGCTGGCCGGTCCAGCGCGCGATCACCAGCGTGCCGATGCCGTTGCCGGTCAGGTTGGTCAGCGCGCGGCCTTCAGACATGAAGCGGTCGATGCCGACGATCAACGCGATGCCCGCGAGCGGAATCACGCTCTCGAACGCCGCCAGCGACGCCGCCAGCGTCACCAGGCCCGCGCCGGACACGCCGGCCGCGCCGTTCGACGAGATCAGCATGAACACCAGCAGCGCGATCTGCGTGCCCAGCGGCACTTCGATGCCGAACGCCTGGGCGATGAAGATCGCGCCCATCGACATGTAGATCGCGGTGCCGTCGAGGTTGAACGAGTAGCCGGTGGGAATCGTCAGGCCGACGACCGATTTCGGCACGCCGGCCGCTTCGAGCTTGGCCAGCATGCGCGGCAGCACCGTCTCCGAGGACGAGGTGCCGAGCACGATCAGCAGCTCGTCGCGGATCATCCGGATGTACTTGAAGATGTTGAAGCCCGACCACCAGCAGATCGGCCCCAGCACCAGGAACAGGAACAGCAGGCAGGTCAGCCAGAAGCTCACCATGAAGTAGCCGAGCGAACCGAGGATCGCGCCGCCGTACTCGCCGATGGTGAAGGCCATGCCGCCCATCGCGCCGAGCGGCGCGAACCACATGACGATCTTGATGACGCCGAACATCACCTGGGCGATGGTGTCGAGCGCCGCGACGGCGGGCTTGCCGCGCTCGCCGAGCATCGTGATCGCGCAGGCGACGAGGATCGCCATCACCAGCACCTGGATCAGCTGGCCGTCGACGAACGCGCCGAAGAACGAGCTGGGCACCAGATGCAGCAGGAAGCCGGTCAGGCCGTCGCCGGCCGCCGCGCCCGCGCTGTCGAGCGTGCCCTTGGCGGCCGATGCGTCGAAGGTCGCGAGATCCAGGCCGAGCATGCGGCCCGGGCCCAGCAGGTTGATGACGACCAGGCCGATGCCCAGCGCGAAGACGGTGGTGACGTTGAAGTAGATGACGGTCTTGAGCGCCAGGCCGCCGGCCTTGGCAAGGTTGCCGAGCCCGGCGATGCCGACCGCGACGGTCGCGAAGATGGTCGGCGCGATGACGACCTTGACCAGCTTGATGAAGAGGTCGGCCAGCCATTTCATCTGCGCGCCGACCTGCGGCGCGGCCAGACCGATGACGATGCCCGCGGCGATGCCCAGCAGCACCCAGAAGTACAGGTGGTGCCACAGCTTCTTGCGCTTCGGCGCGGGCCCGGGAGTCGGGGCTTTGACGGCGTTCGGGGAGAGGGTGTCGGTCTGCATGGCGCAAGCCTGCCAGAGGAACGTCGACGGCAAACTCACACGATGGGACTAGATCGCGCAGTCAGGTTGCTGCGGGACCGGCGCTCAAGGCGGCATCGGAGGGAATCTGCCCGGATTCGAACTGATTGCCTGGCTCCATCCGACGGATCCCGTTCGCGACGGCACGCCTTGGTAGGAGCGCGCTCGCGCGCGACGGGGCGTTCCCGATGACCGTCCGCTGGCGCGCAGCTGCATCTCGGGAAACGCGCGCAAGCGCGCTCCTACAGGTGGCGTGGGCCAGGACGCCCCAACGAAAACGGGCCGCTTGCGCGGCCCGTTTCGTACTGCATGCAACGCCGGCGATTACTCGGCCGGCGTGCCTTCGCCTTCGGCGACGGCCTTCATCGACAGGCGGATGCGGCCCTGCTTGTCGACTTCCAGCACCTTGACCTTGACCACGTCGCCTTCCTTGAGCACGTCGCCGACCTTCTCGACGCGCTCGTTGGAGATCTGCGACACGTGGACCAGGCCGTCCTTGCCGGGGGAGATCGTCACGAACGCGCCGAAGTCCATCAGCTTGACGACCTTGCCCTCGTAGATGCGGCCCGGCTCGACGTCGGAGGTGATCTGCTCGATGCGCTCCTTCGCGGCGCGACCGGCGGCGGCGTCGACCGAGGCGATCGTAATCGTGCCGTCGTCCTGGATGTCGATCTGGGTGCCGGTCTCCTTGGTGATGCCTTGGATGACCGAACCGCCCTTGCCGATGACTTCGCGGATTTTGTCGGGGTGGATCTTGATCGTGATCAGGCGCGGCGCGAACTCGCTGAGCTCGGTGCGGGCCGTGGTCAGCGCGCTGCTCATCTCCTGCAGGATGTGCAGACGGCCCTGCTTCGCCTGGGCCAGCGCGACCTTCATGATCTCCTCGGTGATGCCCTGGATCTTGATGTCCATCTGCAGCGCCGAGATGCCGTTGGTGGTGCCGGCGACCTTGAAGTCCATGTCGCCGAGATGATCCTCGTCACCGAGGATGTCCGACAGCACGACGTAGTCGTCGCCTTCCTTGACCAAGCCCATCGCGATGCCGGCGACCGGTGCCTTGATCGGCACGCCCGCGTCCATCAGCGCCAGCGAGGAACCGCAGACCGAGGCCATCGACGAGGAGCCGTTCGACTCGGTGATCTCCGAAACGACGCGGATGGTGTACGGGAACTCTTCCATCGTCGGCATCACGGCGAGCACGCCGCGCTTGGCCAGACGGCCGTGGCCGATCTCGCGACGCTTCGGACCCATCATGCGGCCGGCTTCGCCCACCGAGTACGGGGGGAAGTTGTAATGGAACAGGAAGTGTTCCTTGTACTCGCCGGCGACGGCGTCGATGATCTGGCCGTCGCGCGCGGTGCCCAGCGTCACGGCGACGATCGCCTGCGTTTCGCCACGGGTGAACAGCGAGGAGCCGTGCACGCGCGGGAGGATGCTGACCTTCGAGCTGATCGGGCGCACGGTGTCGAGCGCACGGCCGTCGATGCGGACCTTGGTCTTGAGGACCGAGTTGCGCATCGTCTGATATTCCTGCTCGCCGAATTCCTTCGACAGCTCGCTGTTCGACCAGGCATTGGCTTCGGCATGCGGCTGCACGGCTTCGAGGATCGCCTTCTTGACCTTGGAGATCGCGTCCTTGCGCTCGAGCTTGTCGCGCACCTGGAACGCGCTGGCGAGCTGCTCGCCCACCGCGGTGCGGATGGCCGAGATCAGGCCTTCGTTGGCGGCCGGGGCCGACCATTCCCACTTCGGCTTGCCGGCTTCGGCGACGAGCTCGTTGATCGTGGCGATCGCGACCTGCATCTGCTGGTGGCCGAACATCACCGCGCCCAGCATCACGTCTTCCGACAGTTCCTTGGCTTCCGACTCGACCATCAGCACCGCGTTCGCGGTACCGGCGACGACGAGCTCGAGGTCCGAATCCTTCAGCGCGGAGACGGTCGGGTTCAGCAGGTACTGGCCGTCCTTGTAGCCGACCTTCGCGGCGCCGATCGGGCCGTCGAACGGCGCGCCCGACAGCGACAGCGCGGCGGAGGCGCCGATCAGGGCCAGCACGTCGCCGTCGACGTCCGGGTTCATCGACATCACGGTGGCGATGATCTGGACTTCGTTGCGAAAGCCGTCGGGGAACAGCGGACGGATCGGACGGTCGATCAGGCGCGAGATCAGCGTCTCCTTCTCGGTGGCGCGGCCTTCACGCTTGAAGAAGCCACCCGGGATGCGGCCGCCGGCGTAGAACTTCTCCTGGTAGTCGACGGTCAGCGGGAAGAAGTCCTGACCCTCGCGCGCGGTCTTGTTGGCGACCGCGGTGACCAGCACCTGGGTGCCGTCGCAGGACACCATCACCGCGCCGCCGGCCTGGCGCGCGATCTCGCCGGTCTCGAGCGTCACCGTCTGGCTGCCGTACTGGAAGCTCTTTGTCACTTTTGCCACGTTGGAATTCCTTGATGTCTCTTGCGATGAACCGTCCGGGACCCATGCCCCGGCGGGCGGACGCTGCCCACGCCCTAAAAAGAACCGCGGCGCATTTCTGCGCCGCGGTGGGTATCGGGTTTAGCGACGCAGGCCGAGCTTCTCGATCAGGGCCTTGTAACGATCCGCATCCTTCCGGTGCAGATAGTCGAGCAGGCTGCGACGACGGTTGACCATCATCAGCAGGCCGCGGCGGCTGTGGTGGTCCTTCTTGTGCGTCTTGAAGTGCTCGGTCAGGTGCACGATGCGTGCGGTCAGCAGGGCGACCTGGACTTCCGGGGAGCCGGTGTCGTTGTCGCCGCGCTTGTGTTCTTCGATGATCTTGCCGTTGTCGATGGTGCTGGTCATTTCATGTGCTCTGGACGCGGGTCCCGCAGAAGACGGCGACGTGTCGTATGACCGTCGCGTACCGCCCGGACCGCCTGTGGGTGGATGGTGCAGTGTGCCTTGAAAAAGGCGGCGGAATTGTACCGCCGGGCGGACGGCCGGACAAGGCGGCCATTCAGGCCCCGGTGGCGTTCGCGTCGGCGCGGCGGAACATGCGCTGCGGTTTCAGGCGGCCGTCCTCGACCACCTGACCCAGGCCTTCGGCGCGTCCGGCGGGCCCGATGATCGCCACCTCGCCGGCCGGCGCGTACGGGCCCGGCACGTCCTGCCCGTTCTGCAGCCGCGCCGCCTGGCGCGCGTCGACGTGGACCTTCGGCCAGGCCAGCATGCCGGCCTCGATCTCCAGCAGGCAGGCCTCGAGCTGCGGCTCGCCGCGCGCGGCCAGCGCCTGCAGGTCCTCCAGCGTCCACATGCGCGGATCGCGGAACGGATCGACCCACAGCCGGCGCAGTTCGGCGACGTGGGCACCGCAGCCCAGCAGCTCGCCGAGATCGCGGACCAGGCTGCGCACATAGGTACCCGACCCGCATTCGACGTGCAGGCGCAGCTGCGGCATGCCGCCGGGCTCGAGCACGCCGTCGAGCAGGTCGGCCGCCGACTGCAGTTCGAACGCGTGCACGTCGACCGGACGGGTGTCGATCTCGACCACCTCGCCGCGCCGCGCCTTCGCGTACAGCGGCTCGCCGCCGCGCTTGAGCGCCGAATAGATCGGCGGGCGCTGCTGGATGCGGCCGACCAGCTGGCCGAGCGCGGCGTCGAGGGTCTCGATGCTCAGCGCCGGCACCGGACGCTCGCGCAGGATCTCGCCGTCGGCGTCGTCGGTATCGGTGACCTGGCCGAGACGGGCGACCGTGGTGTAGGCCTTGCGCGCGCCGAGCAGGCCGCCGGCGATCTTGGTCGCCTCGCCGAAGCAGACCGGCAGCAGACCGGTCGCCAGCGGATCGAGGCTGCCCGTGTGACCGCCCTTCTCGGCGCGGAACAGATGGCGCACGCGCTGCAGCGCCTGGTTGGAGCTCATGCCACGCGGCTTGTCGAGCAGCAGAATGCCCTCGAGCTTGCGGAACTTCGTGCGGGGACGATCCTGGGTGCGGCGCATCGGGAACGGGGCGTCAGTGGAGGACAGGAGGCAACACGACCACGCAGGCCGCGGCCGGCCTACTCCGCCGGACGTTCGTCGCCGAGGTCGCGTAGCAGATTGTCGATGCGCTCGCCGCGGTCGACCGAATCGTCGTAGTGGAAATGCAGTTCCGGCACATGGCGCAGCTTCACCGCGCGAGCGAGGCGGAAGCGGATCTCGTGCGCCACGGCCTTCAGGCCCTTCATCGCCTCGGCGGCGCGCTCGGACTGCAGCGCGGTCACGAAGACCTTGGCATGGGCCATGTCACGGGTGACCTCGACGTCGGAGACGCTGACCGACGGCAGGCCGTGCTCGGAGACCGCTTCGCGCACGAGTGTCCCGAGCTCGCGACGGAGCTGGGCGGACACGCGATCGGTACGGTGGAAGGATTTCGTGGGCACGGGATGGACACCTGTTGCAGTGGGACGTGGCGGTTTCGCGACCGCCGTGACGACGACGGCCGGGTCCGTGTGTACGGAGCCCGGCCGCCGGTGGAACCGCCCGGCGCGCCCTTACAGGGTGCGCTGGACCTCGATGCGCTCGAAGCACTCGATCTGGTCGCCGGGCTTGACGTCGTTGTAGGCCTTGACGCCGATGCCGCACTCGGTGCCGTTGCGCACTTCGTCGACGTTCTCCTTGAAGCGGCGCAGCGATTCCAGCTCGCCCTCGAAGATGACCGTGTTGTCGCGCAGCACGCGGATCGGCTTGTTGCGCTTGACCACGCCCTCGATGACCATCGAGCCCGCGACCGCACCGAACTTCGAGCTGCGGAACACGTCGCGCACTTCGGCGGTACCGATGATCTCCTCGCGGATCTCCATGCCGAGGATGCCCGAGGCGACCTGCTTGACCTGGTCGATCACGTCGTAGATCACCGAGAAGTAGCGCAGGTCGAGCGCGCTGTTCTCGATCACCTTGCGCGCCGACGCGTCGGCACGGACGTTGAAGCCGATGATCGTGGCCTTCGCCGCGGCCGCCGAGTTGGCGTCCGACTCGGTGATGCCGCCGACGCCCGAGACGATGACGTTGATGCGGATCTGCTCGTTCGACAGCGCGACCAGCGACTGCTTGAGCGCCTCGACCGAACCCTGCACGTCCGCCTTGATAACCAGGTTGAGCGACAGCTGCTGCTCGGCCTGGCCCATCTGCGCCATGATGTCTTCCATGCGGTTGCCCGCGGCCTGCACCAGGCGCGTTTCGCGGCGCTTGGTGTCGCGCTGCGAGGCCACGTCCTTGGCCAGGCGCTCGTCTGCGACGACGACGAAATCATCGCCCGCATCCGGCACGCCCGACAAGCCCAGCACCTGCACCGGGATCGACGGACCGGCGGTCGGCACCTGGTTGCCGGTTTCGTCGAACAGCGCACGCACGCGACCGTACTGCACGCCGCAGACGAGGTAGTCGCCACGCGACAGCAGACCGTTCTGCACCAGCACCGTCGCGACCGGGCCGCGGCCCTTGTCGAGCGAGGATTCGATGACCGTACCGCTGGCGCGGCCTTCGGCCACGGCGCGCAGTTCGAGAATTTCTGATTGCAGCGAGATCGCATCGAGCAGATCGTCGACGCCGTCGCCGGTCTTGGCCGAGAGTTCCACCATCTGCGTGTCGCCACCGAAGTCCTCGGCCACGATCTCGTGCTCGAGCAGCTCGTTCTTGACCCGCGACGGATCCGCGCCCGACTTGTCGATCTTGTTGATCGCGACGATCAGCGGCACCTTCGCCGCCTTCGCGTGCTTGATCGCCTCGACCGTCTGCGGCATGACGCCGTCGTCGGCCGCGACCACCAGGATCACGATGTCGGTGAGCTTGGCGCCGCGTGCACGCATCGAGGTGAATGCCGCGTGGCCCGGGGTGTCGAGGAAGCTGATGACACCCTTGTCGGTTTCGACGTGGTACGCGCCGATGTGCTGCGTGATGCCACCCGCTTCGCCCGAGGCGATCTTGGTGCGACGGATGTAGTCCAGCAGCGAGGTCTTGCCGTGGTCGACGTGACCCATGATCGTGACGACCGGCGGACGCGCGACCAGCTCGCCCTGCGCCTCGCCCACGTGTGCGATCAGCTCACTCTCGGCGTCGTCGGCATCGGCGCGCACCGGGATGTGGCCGAGCTCTTCGACGGCGAGCGCGGCGGTATCGTGATCGATCGACTGGGTGATGGTCGCCATGACGCCCATCTTGAACAGCGCCTTGACCACGTCGCCGCCCTTCATCGCGAGCTTCTGCGCGAGGTCGGCCACGGTGATCGCGTCGCCGATCGCGACTTCGCGCTGCATCGGCGCGGTCGGACGTTCGAAGCCGTGCGGGCCACCGCCGCTGCGCGACGGGGCGCTGCCGCGACGCTGCGGGCCGCCACGCTGCGGCTTGCCGCGCGTGCTGCTGGTGCTGCGACGGGCGCGATCGGAGGCGCTGAGGTGCAACTGGCCGGCGAAGCGCGCGGTCTTGTCGTCATCCTCGACACCGCTGACCATCGCGTGCGAACCGCGGTTGCCCTTGTGCTTGGCACCGGCAGGCGCGTTGCGGTCGTCGGCACGCGGCGGCGCGGCCGGCTTGTGGCCGTGTCCGTGCGTGGCCGGCGGACGACGCGTCGCTTCGGCTTCTTCCGGCGGCGCGGCGGCAGCGGCGGCCGCGACCTGGCGCAGACGCTCGGCCTCGGCTTCCGCTTCGCGCTTGCGTGCTTCCGCCTCGTCGGCGCGACGCTTGTCGTCCTCGGCCAGACGCTGCTGCTCGGAGAGGTTCTTCTGCCGCGATTCCTCGAGCTTGCGCAGGATCTCGGCGCGCTCGGCGTCCGGATCGATCGCGCGGCCGTCGCTCGGGTTCAGCGTGACCTTCTTGCGCACGACGACATCGACCGTCTGGCGGTTCTTGCCGCCACCGACCGTCAGTTCCTGCTTGCGGCTGCGGCTGAGCGTGATCTTCTTGGGCGCGGCGACGTCCTCGACCGGGGCATCGCCCTTGCCGTGTGCGCGCTTCAGGAAGCCGAGCAGCTTGAGCTTCTCGGCACTGGTGACGACCTGGTCGGGGTCACTGAACGGCATGCCCGCTTCGGACAGCTGTTCCAGCAACTTCTCGACCGGCGTATTCACCAGTGCGGCCAGCTTGCGGATGGTGGTTTGTTGCGACATTCGTGATTCCGGTTCCTTGCGCGCCGCCGCGAAAGGCGGCGCAGTGGATTTGTCATTCTACCGCTGCATGGGATGCGTTCCGAACTGGACCGTCTTAGGCAGCTGCGCGTTCGCGTTCATGGCCGATGCCGGACGGCGTCGGCCGGGCGCGTCCGCTCAGCCCTCGCGCTCCAGGCGCGCGATCTCTTCTGCACGTGCCGCGAGGATCAGCGCGGCGGCGCGGGCCTCGTCGAGGTCCTCGATGCCGAACTCGACCACTTCGTCGGCGCCAAGATCCGACAGGTCCTCGCTGGTGCGGATGCCGTGGGCGGCCAGCGCGTACGCGGTCGCCTCGTCCATGCCGTCCAGCGCGAGCAGATCGTCCGCGGGTGCGTTCTCGTCGACTTCTTCCTCGACCGCGAGCGCGTCGTTGAGCAGCGAGTCGCGGGCGCGACCCCGCAGTTCCTCGACGATGTCCTCGTCGAAGCCCTCGACCGCCAGCAGCTCGCCGACCGGCACGTAGGCGATTTCCTCGACCGTGCTGAAACCCTCGGCGACCAGGATGCCGGCGATTTCCTCGTCGACTTCCAGCTTCTCCTGGAACAGGGCGCGCGCCGACGCCTGTTCGGCGTCGGACTTCGCGGTGACCTGGTCCTGGGTCATCACGTTGAGCTGCCAGCCCGACAGGCGGCTGGCGAGGCGCACATTCTGGCCGCCCTTGCCGATCGCCTGGGCGAGCTTGTCCTCGGCCACGGCCAGGTCCATCGAGTGCTTGTCCTCGTCGACGACGATCGACTGCACTTCGGCCGGGGCCATCGCATTGATGACGAACTGCGCCGGATTGTCCGACCACAGCACGATGTCGACGCGCTCGCCGTTGAGCTCGTTCGACACCGCCTGCACGCGCGAACCGCGCATGCCGATGCAGGCGCCGATGGGATCGGTGCGGGTGTCGTAGGCGAGCACGGCGATCTTGGCGCGGTCGCCCGGATCGCGTGCACAGGCCTTGATCTCGACCAGGCCCTGGCCGACTTCCGGCACTTCGAGCTTGAACAGCTCCATCATGAACTCGGGCGCGGCGCGGCTGATGAACAGCTGCGGGCCACGGGGCTCGCTGCGCACGTCGTAGAGGTAGCCGCGGACACGGTCGCCGGCGCGCACGACGTCGCGCGGGATCGCCTTGTCCTTGGGAATCAGCGCCTCGGCGTTGCCGCCGAGATCGACGTAGACGTTGCCGCGCTCCACGCGCTTGACCACGCCGGTGACCAGCTCGCCGACGCGATCCTTCCACGCATCGACGACCTGCTGGCGCTCGGCCTCGCGCACGCGCTGCACGATGACCTGCTTGGCGGCCTGGGCGGCGATGCGACCGAAGTCGACGTTCTCGATCTGCTCCTCGATGTAGTCGCCGACCTCGACGCCTTCGGCCTCTTCGATCGCGTCCATCAGGCGCAGCTGGCGGTCGGGCGACTCCATGACGACGTCGTCGGCCACCACTTCCCAGCGACGGAAGGTCTCGTAGCTCCCGTCCTTCGAATCGATTGCGACGCGGGTCAGCACGTCCTGGTCCATGTAGCGCTTCTTGGCAGCAGTCGCCAGCGCGGCTTCGATGGCCTCGAGGATCACGGATTCCGGGACGCCCTTCTCGCTGGCGACCGCGTCGACGACCAGCAACAGTTCCTTGCTCATCTTTTCATTCACTCCGCACCGGTCGACGGATCCGCCGACCGCTTGTTGTCACGTGGTGTGTGGTTGGCCTTGCGGGTCGCGCCGGTGGCGCGGCCGTTGTCCTTCTTGTCCTTCGACGCTGCGAGGCCCAGCGCGGCCCAGTCGGGCACAACGCGGGCTTTCTCGATGTTGTCGGCCTGCACGGTGAACGCGTTGCCGTCGACATCGAAGGTCACGGTGTCGCCTTCGACCGAGGTGATGCGACCGGTCAGGCGGCGGCGTCCGTCCTGCGGCAGCTTCAGGCCGACCTTCGCGGTCTCGCCCTGGAACTGCGCGAACTGCGCGACGTTGAACAGTGGACGGTCGATGCCCGGCGACGACACCTCGAGGGTGTAGTTGCCGCTGATCGGGTCCTCGACGTCGAGCTGCGCCGACACTTCGCGGCTGACCGCCTCGCAGTGTTCGATCGTCACGCCCTGGCCGCCCTCGCCTTCGGGATCGGCCTGGCCGGCTTCGGTGTCCGCCGGCACATCGATGTAGATGCGCACCAGCGCGCCACCCGGCGCGGTCAGGTATTCGATGCCCAGCAGTTCCAGCCCGAGGGCCTCGACCGTCGGTGCCAGCAATTCCGTCAGTTGTGTCGCCTTGTCCGCCACTGGTCCCTCGTCCGTTGCGTATCCGGTACCGCACGATTCGTCGCTGTCGCAAGCGCACCGCGTCGCCCCGGGCGCCTGCGGTTTTCCGATCGCGGAAAACGACAAAGGGCCCGATGGGCCCCTTGTCCGATACCACTGGATGTCGGCGCCGAAGCGAAGCAGTTGCTTCGGCAAAGCCCAGATTCTTCGCGTCGGATGCACCCGGAGGTGCGTCTTCTCTACTGCGTTGAATGTGGTAGCGGGGGCAGGATTTGAACCTGCGACCTTCGGGTTATGAGCCCGACGAGCTGCCAGACTGCTCCACCCCGCATCAGAAGCGGAATTATGAAGATTGCTCTTCGATATTGCAAGAAGTTTCGAACGATTCCGCGTCCCTCGAACTTCCCCCGACCGCCGCGTTCGCGACGACCGGGCGCGCATCCTAACAGACTCAGGCGGCGAATGCCTGCTGGCACCACGCCATCAGCGGACTGAAGAACGGCACGACGACCAGGAGCGCGAGCACGTTCAGCGCGAACACCACGCGCATCGGCGTACCGGGGCGCTGGGCCATCGGCGCGGCCTCGGGTGCGTCGAAGTACATGACCTTGATCACGCGCAGGTAGTAGAACGCGCCGACGACCGCGAACACGATGCCGACGATCGCCAGCCACAGCAGATCGCCCTGCAACGCGCCCTGCAGCACGGCCAGCTTGGCCCAGAAACCGAGGAACGGTGGCACGCCGGCGAGCGAGGCCATGATGCACAGCACCAGGCCGGCCATCCACGGGCTGCGCTGGTTCAGGCCCTTGTAGTCGTCGATCTGCTCGGCCTCGAAGCCGTTGCGCGACAGCATGACGATCGCGCCGAACGCGGCCGCCGACATCACCGCATAGCTGACGACGTAGAACATCGCCGAGGCGTAACCCACCTGCCCGCCACCGGCGAGGCCGAGGAACAGGAAGCCGACGTGCGAGATCGTCGAGTACGCGAGCATGCGCTTGAGGTTGGTCTGCGCCAGCGCGAACAGGTTGCCGACCACCAGCGACAGCGCGGCGAGGATCGACAGCAGGATCTGCGCCTGGTCGTGCAGGGGGCCGAGCGCGGTTTCGAGCAGGCGCCAGGCCATGCCGAAGGCTGCGATCTTCGGCACCGAGCTGATGAAGGCGACGATCGGCGTCGGCGCACCGTGGTAGGTGTCGGGCAGCCACATGTGGAACGGTGCGGCGCCGAACTTGAACGCGATGCCGACGATCAGGAACACCATGCCGGTCAGCATCAGCACGCGGCCGTCGCCCGACAGGCCGCCGATCGCGTCATGGATCGCCGGCAGCGACAGCGTGCCGGTCGCGCCGTAGATCAGCGACATGCCGAACAGCAGCATGCCCGAGGCCAGCGCGCCGAGGACGAAGTACTTCATCGCCGCCTCGGACGCGAGCTTGCTGTCGCGGTCGCAGGCGACCAGCGCGTACGAGCACAGCGCCAGCAGTTCCAGGCCGACGTAGACCATCGTCAGGTTGTTGGCCGAGACCAGCAGCATCATGCCGGCGGTCGTGAACAGGAACAGCACCGGGATCTCGCCCTGGTACAGGCCGCGATCGCGCAGGAAGGTCCAGGCATAGCCCAGCGCCGCAGCGCCGACCACGAGGCCGGCGACCTTGAGCACGTCGGCGCCGCCATCGCGCACGAACATGTCGGCGAGGATGCTGCCGTGGCCGCCGACGCCGAACACGATTAATGCGGCCGCGGCCAGCAGCGTCGCCACCGCCAGCACGTGGGTGATGATCCGGCGGCGCGGGTCGATGAACAGGTCGAGCATCAGCAGGGCGAACGCGCCCAGCACCACCACGAGCTCGGGCACGATCGGGCCCAGCTCGGCCAGCGTGCGGATGGGGGGCGTCATCGGGGCAGAAATCATCGCAACGGTGTCCTTAGAGCTTGCTTGCGGCGATCAGGTTCGCCAGTTGCGCGATGGACGGCTCCATCAGGTCGGTCAACGGCTTGGGATACACACCGATCAGCAGCGTGCCGGCGGCGAAGACGCCGAGCACCAGCGCCTCGCGGGCGTTGATGTCCTTGAGCGCGGCGACGTGCGCGTTGGCGACTTCGCCGTAGAGCACGCGCTTGACCAGCCACAGCGTGTAGGCCGCGCCGATGATCAGCGTCATCGCCGCGAAGAACGCGATCAGCGGATGGCTCTGGAACGCGGCCAGGATGACCATGAACTCGCCGACGAAGCCCGAGGTGCCCGGCAGGCCGGAGTTGGCCATCGCGAACAGCACGTAGAACGCGGCGAACCACGGCATCACGTTCGCGACGCCGCCGTAGTCCTTGATCATGCGGGTGTGCATGCGGTCGTAGAGGATGCCGATGCAGGAGAACATCGCGCCGGAGATGAAGCCGTGCGAGACCATCTGCACCATCGCGCCCTGCAGGCCGAGACGCGCGGCGTCGGAGCCGCCCGGCACGTCGCGCATCAGTGCGAACGCGATGAACACACCCAGCGTCACGAAGCCCATGTGCGACACCGACGAATACGCCACCAGCTTCTTCATGTCCTGCTGGACCAGCGCGACCAGGCCCACGTAGACGATCGCGATCAGCGACAGGCCGATGACGAGCCACGCCCATTCGTGACCCGCGTCCGGGGTGATCGGCAGGTTGAAACGCAGGAAGCCGTAGCCGCCGATCTTCAGCATGATCGCCGCCAGGATCACCGAGCCGCCGGTCGGCGCCTCGACGTGCGCGTCCGGCAACCACGTGTGCACCGGGAACATCGGCACCTTGACCGCGAACGCGGCGAGGAACGCGAAGAAGATCCACATCTGCTCGGTCGACGACAGGCGCAACGCGTACAGGTCGGGCAGCTGCCAGCTGCCGGCCTGCAGGTACAGGTAGATCAGCGCGACCAGCATGAAGACCGAGCCGAGGAACGTGTACAGGAAGAACTTCACCGACGCGTACACGCGCCGTGCGCCGCCCCAGACGCCGATGATGATGAACATCGGGATCAGCATGGCTTCGAAGAACACGTAGAACAGCATCGCGTCGACGGCGCAGAACACGCCGACCATCATGCCTTCGAGGATCAGCATCGAGGCGAAGTACTGCGACACGCGCTTGGTCACCGAACCCCAGGCGCCGATCAGCACCAGCGCGGTGGTCAGCGTGGTCAGGATGATCAGCGCGACCGAGATGCCGTCGGCGCCGAGGTGGTACTCGATGTCGAGCGACGGGATCCACTCGCGCCGCTCGAGGAACTGCAGGCCGGCGTTGGCGTAGTCGAAGCCGGTGAACAGCGGCATGCTGAGGACGAAGACGAGCAGCGCGAACGCCAGCGATACCCAGCGTGCCGCGTCGGGACGGCGTTCGCCCAGGGCGAGCACGCACGCACCGCCGAGGATCGGCAGCCAGATCAGGAGACTGAGAAGAGGCCAGTTCGACACGTGATATTTCCGTCAGCGCCAGTACTTGATGAGGATGGCCAACAGCACGATCAGGCCGACGATCATCGCGAATGCGTAGTGGTAGAGAGCACCGGACTGCAGCCGGCGGACGACGCCCGAGACCAGACCGACGACGCGCGCCGGACCGTTGACGAAGAAGCCGTCGATCACCCGGGTGTCGAACACCCGCGACAGCTTGCCGAGGCCGACGCCGCCGCCGGCGAAACCGCCGATCCACAGATCGTCCATGCCGTACTTGTTCTCGAGCACGCGGATCGGCAGGCGGAACACGCGCGCGGCCTTGGCCGGCAACTCGGGCTTCCACCAGTACATCACCGTGGCGAGCACGAAACCGGCGACCACCAGCCAGAACGCCGGGGCGACGAAGCCGTGCATCGCGAACGCGGCCGGGCCGTGCCACAACGCTTCCTTCAGCGCGGCGAGCACGTCGTTGGAGGCCAGCACGTGGATCACGCCGTCGAAGAACCCGCCCGTTTCATGGTGGCCGGTCCAGTCGGTGCCGAACAGCATCGGGCCGGCGGTGAAGTAGCCGATCAGGATCGACGGGATCGCCAGCAGGATCAGCGGCAGCGTCACGACCCACGGGGATTCGTGCGGCTCGTGCGGACCGTGATGGCCGTGCGCGTGGTCGTGCCCGCCTGCGTCGTGGCCATGGCCGTCGTCGTGCAGCGGCTCGTGGCGCGTCTCCTGACCGTGCGCATCGTGCGTCGCATGCACATCGGACGCATGCGCGTCACGGAAGCGTTCCTTGCCGAAGTACGTCATGTACAGCAGGCGGAAGCTGTAGAACGAGGTCACGAACGCGCCCAGCAGCACCGACCAGTACGCGTACTGGAACACCCAGCCGCCACCGTCGCTGGCGTGCTTGGCCGCCTCGATGATCGTGTCCTTGGAATAGAAGCCGCTGAAGAACGGCGTGCCGACCAGGGCCAGCGTGCCGATGACGCTGGTCCAGAACGTGATCGGCATGTACTTGCGCAGGCCGCCCATCTTGCGCATGTCCTGCTCGTGGTGCATGCCGATGATCACCGAGCCCGCGGCCAGGAACAGCAGCGCCTTGAAGAAGGCGTGCGTCATCAGGTGGAACACCGCGGCCGAGTACGCCGACACGCCGAGCGCGACGGTCATGTAGCCGAGCTGCGACAGCGTCGAGTACGCGACGACGCGCTTGATGTCGTTCTGCACGATGCCGATCAGGCCGGTGAAGAACGCCGTGGTCGCACCGATGAAGAGGATGAACTGCAGCGCGGTTTCCGACAGTTCGAACAGCGGCGACATGCGCGCGACCATGAAGATGCCGGCGGTGACCATCGTCGCGGCATGGATCAGCGCCGAGATCGGGGTCGGGCCTTCCATCGAGTCCGGCAGCCACACGTGCAGCGGCACCTGGGCCGACTTGCCCATCGCGCCGATGAACAGGCAGATGCAGACCAGGGTCGCGACCGACCATTCGAAATTGGTGAACACTTCGATCGTCTGGCCGCCACCGATGGTGGAATCGGCCGCGGCGAACACGGTCGCGTAATCAAGGCTGCCGAACCAGTACAGCACGCCGGCGATGCCGAGCAGGAAGCCGAAGTCGCCGACGCGGTTGACCAGGAACGCCTTCATGTTGGCGAACACCGCGGTCGGCTTCTTGAACCAGAAGCCGATCAGCAGGTACGACACCAGGCCCACCGCTTCCCAGCCGAAGAACAGCTGCAGGAAGTTGTTGCCCATCACCAGCATCAGCATCGAGAAGGTGAACAGCGAGATGTAGCTGAAGAAGCGCTGGTAACCCGGGTCCTCGGCCATGTAGCCGATGGTGTAGACGTGGACCAGCAGCGACACGAACGTCACCACGACCATCATCATCGCGGTCAGGTTGTCGATCAGGAAACCGACGTGCGCCGAGTAGTTGCCGACCTCGAAGAACGTGTAGACGTTCTCGTTGAACGTCGGCGCGCCCTGCATCAGCTGCCACAGCACGTAGACCGACAGCGCGCAGCTGGTGGCCACACCGAGGATCGTGACGGTATGTGCGCCGACGCGGCCGACCTGACGGCCGAACAGGCCCGCGACGATCGAACCCAGCAACGGCGCCAGCACGATCGCCAGCAGCATGCCTTGGGAGATTGCGTGTTCCATGCCCGGCTCAGCCCTTCAACGTATCGAGTTCGGCGACGTTGATCGTGCGCCGGTTGCGGAACAGCGTGACCAGGATCGCCAGGCCGATCGCGGCCTCGGCCGCGGCCACGGTCAGGATGAAGAACACGAAGATCTGCCCGGCGGCGTCGCCGAACTCGCGCGAGAACGCGACGAAATTGATGTTGACCGCGAGCAGCATCAGCTCGATCGACATCAGCAGGATGATCACGTTCTTCCGGTTGAGGAAGATGCCCGCGACGCTGATGCAGAACAGCACCGCGCCCAGCGACAGGTAGTGGCCCAGCGCGAGGCCGGTTCCGAACAGTTCGGTCATTTCGCTTCTCCCTCGCCCTCGCCCGGTGCCGGCTCGACGACCGGACGCACCGCGTCCATCTTGACCACGCGCATGCGGTCCTTGGCCCGCACGCGGGCCTGCTCGCCCGGGTTCTGGTGCTTGGTGCCCGGCCGGCGGCGCAGCGTCAGCATCACCGCGGCGATGACCGCGACGGTCAGGATCACCGCGGCGACCTCGAACGGCAGCAGGAAGTCGGTGAACAGCCGGCGCGCGATCCACACCGTGTTCGACACGCCGGCCGCGTCGACCGCATCGACGGCGAACGGGGCCATCTTCGCGCGCACGCCGATCAGCGTGACGATCTCGACCAGCATCACCACCGCGACGATCAGCCCGACCGGCAGGTAGCGCACGTAGCCTTCGCGCAGCGGCGCGACGTCCACGTCGAGCATCATCACCACGAACAGGAACAGCACCATCACCGCGCCGACGTAGACCAGCACCAGCGCGAGACCGAGGAACTCGGCGCCGACCAGCAGCCAGGTGCAGGCGGTGGAGAAGAACGTCAGCACCAGGAACAGCGCCGCGTGCACCGGGTTGCGGGCACTGATCACCGCGACCGCGGACATCACGGTGATCGCGGCGAAGACGAGGAATGCAATGAGCGTGGTTTCCATGACTTACCTGTACGCGGAGTCGGCGGCGCGACGCTCGGCGATCTCGGCCTCGAGACGGTCGCCGATCGCCAGCAGCTGCGGCTTGGTCACGATGTTCTCGCCGCGGTTCTCGAAGTGGTACTCGTGCAGGTGCGTCTCGACGATCGAGTCCACCGGGCACGACTCCTCGCAGAAGCCGCAGTAGATGCACTTGAACAGGTCGATGTCGTAGCGCGTGGTGCGGCGGGTGCCGTCCTCGCGCTGCTCCGAATCGATCGTGATCGCCAACGCCGGGCACACCGCCTCGCACAGCTTGCACGCGATGCAGCGCTCCTCGCCGTTGGGATAGCGGCGCAGCGCATGCAGGCCGCGGAAGCGCGGCGACTGCGGCGTCTTCTCCATCGGGTACATCAGCGTGTACTTGTCCCGGAACAGATACCGGAAGGTCAGCGCCATGCCGCCGAGCAACTCGAGCAGCAACAGGCCCCTGAACCATGCAACGAACTTGGCCATTACTGCCCTGCCTCGAAGATTCCGAAGTACGCCATCAGCGCGGTGACCACGATCCAGCCGATGCTGATCGGAATGAAGACCTTCCAGCCCAGCCGCATGATCTGGTCGTAGCGGTAGCGCGGGAACGACGCGCGGAACCAGATGAAGCAGCTGGCGAAGAAGAACACCTTCGCGAACAGCCACCACCAGCCGTCGACCGACAGCAGCGGAATGCCCAGGCCCTGGAACGGCGACAGCCAGCCGCCGAGGAAGAAGATCGCGACCAGGAAGCTGATCAGGATCATGTTCGCGTACTCGGCGAGGAAGAACAGCGCGAACGCCGACCCCGAGTACTCGACCATGTGGCCGGCGACGATCTCAGACTCGCCTTCGACGACATCGAACGGCGCGCGGTTGGTCTCGGCCACGCCGGAGATGAAGTAGATGACGAACAGCGGCAGCATCGGCAGCCAGAACCAGTCGAACAGGCCCTTGCCGCCGGCCTGTGCCATGACGATCTCGGTCAGGTTCAGGCTGCCCGCACCGACCATCACGCCGACGAGCGCGAAGCCCATCGCGATCTCGTAGCTGATCATCTGCGCCGAGGCGCGCATCGCACCGAGGAAGGCGTACTTCGAGTTCGACGCCCAGCCGGCGAGGATGATCCCGTAGATGCCGAGCGAGGTCATCGCCAGCAGGTACAGCAGGCCAGCGTTGGCATTCGACAGCACCAGCTGCGCATCGAACGGCACCACGGCCCAGGCCGCGAATGCGGGCGCGAGCGTGATCAGCGGCGCCAGCACGAACAGCACGCGCTGCGCGTTGGTCGGCTGGATGACTTCCTTGAACAGCAGTTTGAAGACGTCGGCGAAGGCCTGGAAGATGCCCATGCCGACGTACATCGGACCGTGGCGCTGATGCATCCAGCCCAGCAGCTTGCGCTCCCAGACCACGTAGAACGCGACGCAGATGATCACCGGCATCGCGATCAGCAGGATCTTGAGCACGATCCACAGGATCAGCCCGATCGCGCCCAGCGACATCAGCCAGTCGTACAGCGGCGCCGACAGATCGCCCAGCAGCGATGCGGTATTGGTCACGCCGGTTTGGACCGCACCGGTTTGGATCGCGCTCATGCCGCCACCACCTTGACCTTGCCAGCCGACAGCGCCGCCGTGGCGCCGTAGCCCGATTCCACCCATGCCGCGCCGGGCGCGACACGATCATCGGCCGCCACCTGCAGCGTTGCGGTGCCGACCGCATTCGAAACCTTGGCCATGCCGCCGTCGGCGACGTTGCTGGCCGCAGCGTCGTCGGGATGCAGCACGATGCGCGGACCGAGGGTCAGCGGATGCGACTGCAGCGCGGCGGCGCGACGGGTCAGACCATCGACGCGATAGATCGCCTGGCTGACCGCCAGCTCGAAACCGTCACCGTCGACGACCGGCGCCGCGGACGCGGCAACCTTTACCGACCTGTCCTGCAGGCCCGCACGCAGGCCGGCCAGATCGGTGAACTCGAAGCCCGGGGCTTCGAGCGCGCCACCGAGTGCACGCAGTACGCGCCAGCCGGAGCGCGCGTCGCCCGGCAGCTTGCCGGCGGCGGTGGCCTGCTGGTCGCGGCCTTCGAGATTGGTCAGCGTCGCGTCGATCTCGGCGAGTGCACCGATCGGCAGGATCACGTCGGCGACCGCGCGCGTCGACTGGCAGGCGAAGTGGCTGAAGGCCACGACCTGTGCCGCGCCGAGCGCTTGCAACGCCTTCGCCTGGTCGGCGAAGTCCAGACCCGGCTCGATGCCGTAGATCACGTACGCGCCGCGGCGCTCGGCCAGCATCGCGTTCGCGTCGCGCGAGGTCGGCAGCACGCCGAGACGCGACAGACCCAGCGCATTGGCGCCGTGCGGAATGCGGCACAGCGACGCGCCGGTGTCCGCGGCGAGCGCGGCCGCAGCCTTGCGGATGTCGGCCGCGTGTGCGCTGGCTTCCGCCTGCGCGCCGACGATGATCGCCGCGTGCTTCGCGCCGCGCAGCGCGTCGCCGAGTTCGGCGACCTGCAGCGTTTCGGCGATCTTCGACGGCGCCACGATGGCCTTGTCTTCGATGTCGAAGGTGAACTCGAAATCGACCGGATTGACGACGTAGACCTTGGCGCCGCGCTTCCACGCCTGACGCACGCGGTGGTGCAGCAGCGGCACTTCGTGGCGCAGGTTGCTGCCGACCAGCAGCACGACGTCGGCCTGCTCGAGTTCGGCGACCGGCATCGCGAAGGCTTCGGCGATCGCGCCGTCGGACAAGTCGCGCTGGGCGATGCGGTGGTCGAGGTTGCCGGTGCCCAGGGCCTCGGCGAGACGCGCCAGCAGCGCGCCCTCCTCGTTCGACGTCGCCGGATGCACCAGCACGCCGAGTTCGTCGGCCGCGTTGTCGCGCAGGATCGTCATCGCGCGTTCGAGTGCCTCGTCCCACGAGGCCTCGCGCCACTGCCCGCCATCTTTGACCAGCGGATGCAGCGCACGGTCATCGGCCGACAGGCCCTGGTGCGAATACCGGTCGCGGTCGGAGATCCAGCATTCGTTGACCGCTTCGTTGTCGCGCGGCACGGTGCGCATCACGTCGCCGCGGCGCAGGTGATGGAACAGGTTGCTGCCCAGCGCGTCATGGCCACCGAGCGATTCGCGCGCGATCAGTTCCCACGGACGGGCGCGGAAGCGGAACACCTTGTTGGTCAGCGCGCCGACCGGGCACACGTCGATGACGTTGCCCGACAGTTCGGTCGTCAGCGGCTTGCCGTCGTAGGTGCCGATCTGCAGGTTCTCGCCGCGCTGCATGCCGCCGAGCTCGTAGGTGCCGGCGATCTCCGCGGTGAAGCGCACGCAGCGCGTGCACTGGATGCAGCGGGTCATCTCGGTCGCGACCAGCGGACCGAGGTCCTCGTCGGCGACCACGCGCTTGCGCTCGGCGAAGCGGCTGACCGAACGGCCGTACCCGAGCGAGAGATCCTGCAGTTCGCACTCGCCGCCCTGATCGCAGATCGGGCAGTCGAGCGGGTGGTTGATCAGCAGGAACTCCATCACGTTGCGCTGGGCCTTGAGCGCCTTCTCGTTGCGCGTGAAGACCTTCAGCCCGTCCATCACCGGTGTGGCGCAGGCCGGCGACGGCTTGGGCGCGCCGCGGCCGCCGACTTCGGTGTCGACCAGGCACATGCGGCAGTTCGCGGCGATCGCGAGCTTGTCGTGGTAGCAGAAACGCGGGATCGGAATGCCGGCCTTGTCGGCGGCATGGATGATCATCGAGCCCTTGGGCGCGGCCAGTTCGACACCGTCGATGAAGACGGTGACGTGGTCGGGCGGCAGGTTCGGGTTTACAGGTTGCGCGCTCATGCGGCGACACTCTTCGTCATGGCGACAACGCCCCTCGAGTCGAGAGGCTGGACGCGTTCGCGCGACGCGCGAATGCGTCCGGGGAGCTGGAGACGTGCTGCGCTCATGCGGCCACCGCCTTGGGCACGACGGTGCCGTTGCGCTGGTCGTCGACGAGGAAGCGCTTGTTGACAATCGCGTACTCGAATTCGTCCCAGAAATGGCGCAGGAAGCCCTGCACCGGCCATGCGGCCGCTTCACCGAACGCGCAGATGGTGTGTCCCTCGATCTGGCCGGCCGCGGCCCGCAGCATCTGCAGGTCCTCGACCGTCGCGGTGTGGTCGGCGATGCGGCACAACATGCGGTACATCCAGCCGGTGCCTTCGCGGCACGGCGTGCACTGGCCGCAGCTCTCCTTGTAGTAGAAGCGCGCGATGCGCCGGCACGCGCGCACCATGCAGGTCGTGTCGTCCATGACGATGACCGCGCCCGAGCCGAGGCCGGAACCGGCCTTCTGCAGCGCGTCGTAATCCATCGTCAGGCCCATCATGGTCTCGCCCGGCAGCACCGGCATCGACGAGCCGCCCGGAATCACGCCCTTGATCGTGCGGCCTTCGCGCATGCCGCCGCACAGTTCCAGCAGTTCCGAGAACGGCGTGCCGAGACGGATCTCGTGGTTGCCCGGCTTCGCGACATGGCCGGAGACCGAGAAGATCTTGCAGCCGCCGTTGTTTGGCTTGCCAAGATCCATGAACCACTGCGCGCCGTTGCGCACGATCGCCGGCACCGAGGCGTAGGTCTCGGTGTTGTTGATCGTGGTCGGCTTGCCGTAGAGACCGAAGTTGGCCGGGAACGGCGGCTTGAAGCGCGGCTGTCCCTTCTTGCCTTCCAGCGATTCCATCAGCGCGGTCTCTTCGCCGCAGATGTAGGCGCCCGCGCCGAGCGCGTTGTAGATGTCGACGTCGATGCCCGAGCCGAGGATGTCCTTGCCCAGCCAGCCGTTCGCATACGCCTCGGCGGTCGCTTCTTCGAGGTGCTCGAAGGGCTCGTGGTGGAACTCGCCGCGCAGGTAGTTGTAGGCCACCGTCGAGCCGGTCGCGTAGCACGCGATCGCCATGCCCTCGATGACCGCATGCGGGTTGTAGCGCAGGATGTCGCGGTCCTTTGCGGTGCCCGGCTCGGATTCGTCCGAATTGCAGAGGATGTACTTCTGCATCTCGCCCTTGGGCATGAAGCTCCACTTCAGGCCGGTCGGGAAGCCCGCGCCGCCGCGGCCGCGCAGGCCCGACTGCTTGACCATCTCGATGACGTCGGCCGGCGGGATCTTCTCTTCGAGGATCCGGCGCAGCGCGCTGTAACCACCCGTCTTGAGGTAGTTCTCGTAGGACCACGGCTTGTCGAAATGCAGCGTGGTGTAGACCGCCTGGTGTTCCTTCGGCGCAGGCCCGACGGGCCCGTAACCTTCGGAAGACTTGGGATGGTGATGTGCCATGTCCGCGCGATGCCCTACTTCAGACCGTCGATCAGCTCGTCCACCGTCTCGGGTGTGAGCTTCTCGTGGTAATGACCGTTGATGACCACGACCGGCGCGCCGCAGCACGCGGCGACGCACTCTTCCTCGCGCTTGAGGAAGACGCGGCCGTCGGCGGTAGATTCACCCAAGCGACAACCGAGCTTCTTCTCGGCATGCGCGACCAGATCCTCGGCGCCGTTGAGCCAGCAGCTGATGTTGGTGCAGAAGGCGACGTTGTTGCGGCCGACCTGCTCGGTCTCGAACATCGAGTAGAACGTCGCGACCTCGTAGGCCCACACCGGCGGCAGGTCCAGATACTTGGCGACGCCGGCGATCAGCTCGTCGGTCAGCCAGCCGTTGTTCTGTTCCTGCGCCGCGAACAGGCCCTGCAGCACCGCGGACCGCTTGCGGTCTTCGGGGAACTTGGTCAGCCAGTGGTCGATGTGCGCGCGCGTGTCGCCGCTGAGCACGACCATCGGGTCGACGTTGCGGGCGTTCTCGAAATTGCCGGTCGCCTTCATCGGTCGACTTCTCCGAACACGATGTCATAGGTGCCGATCATCGCCACCACGTCGGACAGCATGTGCCCGCTGGTGATGGCGTCCATCGACGAGAGGTGGGCGAAGCCGGGCGCGCGCAGATGCACGCGGAACGGCTTGTTCGCGCCGTCGGAGACCAGGTAGCAGCCGAACTCGCCCTTCGGGGCTTCCACCGCGCTGTAGGTCTCGCCGGCGGGCACGCTGTAGCCCTCGGTGAACAGCTTGAAGTGGTGGATCAGCGCTTCCATGTCGTCCTTCATCGACTCACGCGACGGCGGCGACACCTTGTAGTTGTCGAGCATGACCGGGCCGGGATTCGCCCGCAGCCAGTTCACGCACTGCTGGATGATCTTCGCCGACTCGCGCATCTCGAACACGCGCACGAGGTAGCGGTCGTAGCAGTCGCCGTTGACGCCCACCGCGATGTCGAAATCGACGTCGGCGTACTTGGCGTAGGGCTGGGTCTTGCGCAGATCCCATTCGACGCCGGAACCGCGCAGCATCGGGCCGGTCATGCCCCAGGCCTTGGCGAGCTCGGGCGGAATGATGCCGATGCCGACGGTGCGCTGCTTCCAGATGCGGTTGTCGGTGAGCAGGGTCTCGTACTCGTCGACGCGCCTGGGGAAATCCTTCGCGAACGCGTCGAGGTAGTCGAGCATCGAGCCGCCGCGCCACTTGTTGAAGCGCTTGAGCTTCTCGCCCTTGCGCCAGCGCGACTCGGCGTACTGCGGCATCTGCGCCGGCAGGTCGCGGTAGACGCCGCCGGGACGGTAGTAGGTCGCGTGCATGCGCGCGCCCGACACCGCCTCGTAGACGTCCATCAGTTCTTCGCGCTCGCGGAACGCGTAGAGCATCACCGCCATCGCGCCGAGATCGAGCGCGTTCGAGCCGACCCACATCAGGTGGTTGAGGATGCGCGTGATCTCGTCGAACAGCGTGCGGATCCACTGCGCGCGCTCGGGCGCCTCGATGCCCATCAGGGTCTCGATCGCGCGCACGTAGGCGTGCTCGTTGCACATCATCGACACGTAGTCGAGCCGGTCCATGTAGCCGATCGACTGGTTGAACGGCTTGGACTCGGCCAGCTTCTCGGTGCCACGGTGCAGCAGGCCGATGTGCGGATCGGCGCGCATCACGGTCTCGCCGTCCATTTCCAGAATCAGGCGCAGCACGCCGTGCGCGGACGGATGCTGGGGGCCGAAGTTGAACGTGTAGTTGCGGATTTCCTGCTTCAGCGCTTCCGCACTCGGCGTCGCGTTGGTGTGCAGCGAGGTGGTCGGCACGGCGCTCACTTGGCGGCCTCCACGCGGCGCGCGGCCTGCTCGTCGCTCGCGGTCGCGAAGCGGGCATCGTCACGGATCACGCGCGGCACGCCGACACGCGGCTCGACCGAGGTCACCGGCTCGTACACCACGCGCTTGCGCTCGGCGTCGTAACGCACTTCGACATTGCCGATCAACGGGAAATCCTTGCGGAACGGGTGACCGACGAAGCCGTAGTCGGTCAGGATGCGACGCAGGTCCGGGTGACCTTCGAAGATCACGCCGAACAGGTCGAACGCCTCGCGCTCGAACCAGTTCGCGACCGGCCACAGACCGGTCAGCGAGGACACGACCGGCAGGTCGTCGCTGGGCGCGAAGCACTTCAGCGTCACGCGCTGATTGTGCTGGATCGACAGCAGCTGCGCGACCGCGGCGAAGCGGCGCTGCGGCACCGGAATCGCGGCATCGCCCTGCGGCTGCGAGACCTGGCGGCTGCCGGTTTCGCCGAACTTGAAACGACCGGGACCACGGCCTTCGACGCCGCGGCTGAACCCTTCCGAGGACACGTCGGTGTCCCACTCGTCGCTGCCGTGGCCGAGGTAGTCGACACCGCAGACGTCGATCAGCATTTCGAAACCGAATTCGTCGCGCAGTGCGCGCGCGGTGTCGAGCCAGTCGCCGGCGGTGGTGAGCGTCACCTCGCCGCGCGGCAGGGCGATCGCCACGTCGGCATCGGAAAAGCGCGCGCGCAGGCGCGCCGCGAACGCGGTAGAGGACTCACGCATCGCGCTGCCCCGTCTTGGTGTCGCCGAAGTTGGTCGCGCGGCGGATCTTCTTCTGCAGCTGCAGGATGCCGTAGATCAGCGCTTCGGCCGTCGGCGGGCAACCCGGCACGTAGACGTCGACCGGCACGATGCGATCGCAACCGCGCACCACCGAGTACGAGTAGTGGTAGTAGCCGCCGCCGTTGGCGCAGCTGCCCATCGAGATGACCCACTTCGGGTCCGGCATCTGGTCGTAGACCTTGCGCAGCGCCGGGGCCATCTTGTTGACCAGGGTACCGGCGACGATCATCACGTCCGACTGGCGCGGGCTGGGGCGGAACACCACGCCGTAGCGGTCGAGGTCGAGACGGGCCGCACCGGCGTGCATCATCTCCACCGCGCAGCAGGCCAGACCGAAGGTCATCGGCCACATCGAGCCGGTGCGTGCCCAGTTGAGCAGCACATCGGAACTGGTCGTGACGAAACCGCGCTCGAGCAGCGGGTTCTCGCCTTCCGGGCGCAGGATGTCGTCCACCCGGCCTTCCGGCAGCGGGTTGTTCATCAGGCGCGCGACGGTCTGGTTCACTCCCATTCCAGCGCTCCCTTCTTCCACACGTAGACGAAGCCGAGCAGCAGCATGCCGGCGAAGATGCCCATCTCGATCAGGCCGAGCACGCCGAGTTCGCGGAACACGGTGGCCCAGGGCACGATGAAGATGATTTCCAGATCGAAGACGATGAACTGGATCGCGATCAGGTAGTAGCGCACGTCGAACTGCATGCGCGCGTCTTCGAAGGCTTCGAATCCACACTCGTAGGGCGACAGCTTTTCCAGCGTCGGGCGCTTGGGCCCCAGCAGGTTGCCAATGATCAGCAATGCAATGCCGATCCCCGTGGCAACGATCAGGAACAGCAGGGTCGGCAGATATTCGGCCAGCACTCGGATGTTCTCTCGGCTACGGCCGCAATGTGCGGCCTTGGCTCGGCGCCTGTGACGCCGCATTCTCGAAGCGTCGAGCGCTTCACGAAGGCCGGGCGATGCACATGGTGTGCGATCGCCCGATCCCGGCAATTGTACCGGTTACAGAACTGGTGAGTAAACGATTTCCAGGCGTCGTACGGGCTGCGGACGCAGCATCGGGCCGCAGCGAGGAACATTCCGTGAAACCCGCGCGCGAATGATTCGCGTCCACCCGCGCATGCACACCTCCACCCACGAAAAAGCCCCGCTTGCGCGAGGCTTTTCGTGTGCGGTGCGCGCGTTGCGCATCGCTTTTCCGGTTGGTGCCCAAGGGGGGACTCGAACCCCCACGACCTAAGCCGCTACCACCTCAAGGTAGTGCGTCTACCAATTCCGCCACCTGGGCAGGTCAACCTGAAACCTCGTCCGTGGCTACCGCCCCGGCGAGCCGCGCATTGTAATCCCAATCAGTCGTTCTGGGGAGTGGGCTGCGGCGATTCCTGCGAAGAATTTTCCGCCGCGGGCGGCGCGGCCGGCACCGCGGTTTCGGCAGACGGCGCCGTGGGCACGGTCGCATCGACGGGCGCGGGCGGCGCGACCGGCACGCCGTCGACCACCGGTGCGGTCGGGACCTGCCCGCCCATGACGCCCAGATCCATGTCCAGCGCGTTCGGATTGGCGCGGTGCATCGCGTACCAGGCCATGAACAGCGTGACGGCGAAGAAGCTGATCGCCAGCCACTTCGTCGCCTTCGACAGGAAGTTGGACGAGCCGCGCGCGCCGAACACGGTCGCGGACGCGCCGCCGCCGAAGCCGGAGCCGGCCGCGGCGCCTGCGCCGCGCTGCATGAGGATCAACGCGATCATCGCGATGGCGATGATGACGAACAGGATGTTGAAGACGGTCAGCAGCATTGCATGGGTGCTCTGGGGTGCCCGCGGACGGGCTTGTGTCGGAAGCGCCGGCCGCGCTCAGCGCGCGGCCGCGGCGACGATGGCCAGGAAGTCGTCGGCCGCCAGCGAGGCGCCGCCGATCAGTCCGCCGTCGACGTCGGGCTGCGAGAACAGCGCGGCGGCATTGTCGGGCTTGCAGCTGCCGCCATACAGCAGCGGCAACGAATCGGCGATTCTAGCATCCTGCCGTGCGACCACGCCACGCAGGAAGGCGTGGACGGCCTGGGCCTGCTCCGGGCTGGCGGTCAGGCCGGTGCCGATCGCCCAGACCGGCTCGTAGGCGACGATCGCGCCGTCGAACGCGGCGACACCGGCCTCGGCCAGCACGGCCTCGACCTGGGCGGCGATCACGTCTTCCGTACGACCGGCCTCGCGCTGCTCGCGGGTCTCGCCCACGCACAGGATCGGCACCACGCCGGCGGCGCGAGCGGCGACGAACTTCCGCGCGACCAGCGCGTCGTCCTCGCCGTGATACTGGCGGCGCTCGGAATGGCCGACCAGGGTGTAGGTGGCGCCGACGTCGGCGAGCATCGAGGCGGCCACCTCGCCGGTATAGGCGCCCTTGGCGTGCGCGCTGACGTCCTGCGCGCCGAAGGCCACGCCGCGCCCGCCATGCGACTGCGCCAGCAGCGGGAGATACGGGAACGGCGGGAGCACGATCGCCTCCACCCCGCCCGGCAGGCCGGCGGCGATGCCGTCGACGAGATCGGTGGCGAAATTGCGGCTGCCCTGCAGCTTCCAGTTGCCGGCGACGATCCTGCGGCGCATTGGCGACTCCATGTGACGAGAGGCGCAAGAGGATAGCCGATGCGCCGGCCGGCCCGGCTCAGGGACCGACGACATCCCCGTGCATCGGTGCCAGCTGGCGCAGCAGCCGGTTCTGCGCGGCGACCGGCACGCCGCGACGCTCCATCACCAGGATCAGGTTTTCGACCAGCGCATTGAACTGCGCGGTGGTGATGCCGCGACCGGCGTGCGCCTCGTCCATCGACAGGCCCTCGTAGCGGCACGGGCCGCCGGACACGCTGCAGAACTGGGTGATGAGCATGCTGCGCAGGCGCACGATATTGGCCAGCGCGAACTGGAAGTTGATGCGCCCGTCCTCGACGACGACCTCGAGCAGGTCGTCGACGATGCCCTCGATGCCGGCCTGTCCGCCGAGTGCGACATAGACCGCATCGTCGACCGGCACAGGCGCCTGCGATACGGAACGCGTGGCGCAGCCCGGCACGCCGACGGCGAGCACGCCGATCATCAGCAGCAGGCCCGCGCGACGGATACCGGCGGTGTACATCAGAAGCTCGCCTGCACGGAGACGTAGGCGCCGCGCTGGCGCTCGAGCGTTGCGATGTCGCCGAGGTCGGCCCAGGCGCCGACGACCGCGACACGCTTGTTCGGAAACCAGGCCACGAACACGTCGCGCCAGTCGTCTTCGCGCGCGAAGCCGAGATTGTCGGGCTTCTGCCGGTATTCGACGCCGACCGCCCAGCGCGGATCCAGCAGCACCGCGGCGCTGCCTTCGGCGACCACGCTGTAACCCGAGCGCCGGTCACCGCCGAAGCCGAGCAGCCCCGTCTGGTTGGCGCGCGTCGCGCGCAGGGTGCCGCTCAGCAATAGGTTGCGACCGCCGGCCGCGGCCAGCAGCAGCCGCGACGCGCTGATGTAGACATCGACGCCGTCGTCGTCGCGCGCGCCGACCAGCGACGGCACCAGGAAATCGCGCTGGCGTTTGGCCTGCACGCCGAGCGCGACCTGCGGGCCGCGCCCGTAGACCAGATCGCCGCGCAGCCGCAGCTTGGCACCGAGCACGTCCTGGCGGAAACGCGCGGTGGGCAGGGACAATTCGTCGCGCAGCGTGTCCAGCGAGAAGGTCTGCCGCGCGATCGACAGCTCGATGCGGTTGTCCCAGCTCCAGGCCGCGCCGATCACGTCGAGCCCGTAGTCGCCGGTGCGCACCGCGGTCGCGAATGCGGTGCCGCCCTGCTGGTCTTCCGTGCCGTAGCCCGCGAGCACCGCCCACGGCACGAGCCCGCCGCCCGCGGCGCCTTCGATCTGGCTGGCGCCACCGGTCGCGAGCAGGCGCCCGTCGCCCGCGTGGCAGGACAGCGCCGGCAGGCAGGCCAGCGCCGCGAGTGCCCACGCGCGCATGCGCCGCGTCATGCCTCGATGCGCTCGCGCTGGTGACGCGTGCACCAGTCGACGAACGCGTCCGCCGGCAGCGGCCGCGAGAACAGGTAGCCCTGCACCATGTCGCAGTCGAGCGCTTCGAGGATCGCCAGGCTCGCCGGCGTCTCGACGCCCTCGGCGATGACCTTCAGGCCCATGTTGTGGCCGATCTCGATCGCCGAACGCACGATCACCACGTCGCCGCTGCCGTCGCCGAGTTCGGCGACGAAACTCTTGTCGATCTTGATCTCGTCCACCGGCAGGCTGCGCAACTGCGCGAGCGAGGAATGTCCGGTGCCGAAGTCGTCGATCGACAGGCGCACGCCCTGCGCGCGCAGGCGGTGCATGGTGCCGCGTGCGGCTTCGAGGTCGCGCATCACCGTGTGCTCGGTCACTTCCAGCACCAGGCGCTCCGGCGGCACGCAGTGCGCCTGCAGCCGCTGGGCCACGTAGTCGGGCAGATCGTCGTCGACGAGATCCATCGGCGACAGGTTCACCGCGATGCCCTCGATCAGGCCACCGGCGATCCACGGCGCGGCCTGGCGCAGCGCATCGTCGACGACGTGGCGGGTGATCGCGCGGATCATCCCCGAGCGTTCGGCCAGCGGAATGAACTCGTCGGGCGTCACGTCGCCGTACTCGGGCGTGGTCCAGCGCAGCAGCGCCTCGACATGCACGACGCGGCGGCTGGCGAGGTCGATCTTGGGCTGGAACACCAGGCGGAACTGCTGCAGCTCGAGCGCGTGGCGCAGCAGGCCCATCAGGCCGACCTGGCGCAGGTGGTGCTCGTCGTCGCCCGCGCGGTAGACCAGCACGCGCAGGTGCTGCTGCTTGGCCTCGTACATCGCGATGTCGGCGCGCCGCAGCAATGTCGCCGCGTCGTCGGCATGGCCCGGATAGACCGCCACGCCGATGCTGGCCTCCAGCCCCACCTGGGTGTTCTCGAGGCGGAACGGCGTCTCCAGCACCTGCGCGAGCTGGCGCGCGCGGTCGCAGGCGGCCTCGGCGTCGGCATCGTCGAGCAGCACCAGGAATTCGTCGCCGCCCAGGCGCGCGAGCAGGTCGTCGCCGCGCACCGCCGCGCGCAGGCGCTCGGCGACCAGCACCAGCACCGCGTCGCCGTAGGCGTGGCCGAGCGAGTCGTTGATCTCCTTGAACCGGTCCAGGTCGAGGATCAGCACCGCGCAGTTGCGGCCGTACTGGCGCGCGCGCTCGATCTTGCTGGCCAGCACGCCGAGCGCATGGCCGCGGCTGGGCAGTCCGGTGAGATCGTCGTGGGTGGCCTGGAAGCGGATCCGCGCCTCGCGCTGGCCGATCTCGCGCTGCATCGCATTGAAGGCGCGGGCGAGATCGGCGAGTTCGTCGCGGCCGCGCACCGGCAGCGCCTGCGCGTAATCGCCGGCGCCGATGCGCCGGGCGGCATCGGCGAGCCGCCGCACCGGCCGGGCGATCCCCTGCCCCACCAGCACCGCGAGCGCCGCCGCGACCAGCACCGCCAGCCCGGCCAGCCACAGGATCTGGTCGCGCAGGCGGTGGTAGGGCGCCAGCGCCTCGTCGAGATCGGCCAGCAGCATCACCTGGACCTGGCGACCGGACATCATCGCGGCGCTGAAGGCATGCGCGGCGTAGTGGCGGCCGTCGAGCGCGAGGTCGATGTCGGCGCCGGCGACCGCGCGCGTCGCCTCCCGGCTGTCGCGCAGCGCGGCGGTCTGTGCATCGGGCAGGGTCGAGGCCAGCACGCGGACGTGGTCGCCGTCGCCCTCGACGAACACCACGTCCATGCCGATGATGCCGCGGTAGCGCCGCGCCAGCGCCTCGCCGTAATGCAGGCCGAACGCTGCCCAGGCCACGCGCCGCGGCGCCATCACCGGGACCACCGCCAGCAGGAACGGGCGCGCATCGAGCAGCGCGACGCCGGTGGCGCGGCCGTTGGCCTCCGCTTCGGCCAGCAGCGGCGCCATCGCACGGGCGCTGTCGACGTCGTCTTCCGGACCGATCGCGACCTGCACCTCACCGTCCGGCGTCAGCAGCAGCGCGACATCGGCATCGATCCGCATGCCGTGGTTGAGCAGCGCCACCTCGGCGGTCGGCTTGTCCTGGGTGGCCACCGCGGCACGGAACGCGAAATCGTTGGCCAGCACCGACACCGATTCCTGCAGGCGCTCGGCGCTGGCCGCGGCCAGCTGCGCCCAGACCCGTTCGCTGACCTTGAGCTGGTCGCCCAGCTGCTCGCGCACCGCGCGCTCGGCGGCCACGCCGACGATGCCCAGGGTCGCCACCTGGGTGCCGACCAGCAGCAACAGAAAGCCGAGGACGATGCGGCCGCGGAAGCCCAGCCCGCGGCGCGGCAACAGACCGTCATCCGCCACGCTTGAGGCTCCGGAACCGCTCCTGCAGCTGGCGCAGGCGCGCATCGGCCGGCTGCGGCGGCGTGCGCGCCGGCTGCAGGTCCAGGGTGACCCGCTCGACCCGGTGCGCGCCGACGTGCACGCGGCGCGTCAGCCGCGCGCCCGGACCGTCGTCGAGCCGTTCGTGCCAGACCTGCAGCGTGTAGTCGCCCTCGGGCACCTCCAGCCGCACGTCGCCGCCGGCGCCGGTGGTGGCGAAATACGGCGTGTCGAGCACGACCACGTAGCCGAGCATCCAGTCGTGGATGTTGCAGCCCAGCTCGACCACACCCGGCGTGTCGAAGACCACCGGCTGCGCGGGGCGGCCGCTGTAGAGCGGCAGCTCGAAACGCCGCGCCGGCGAGAACGAATAGACCTGGTGGCGGAAGTTGTCGCTGTTGGGAAACACGACCCGGCTGCCGGTGGTCACCGGCAGCACATGCGGCACGAACTCGGCCTCGCGCTGGTCCATCTCCGCCGCCATCGGGCGCACGGCCCCGCGGGCGCCCGGCGAGTGCAGGCTCACGACGGCGCCCTGCAGGCGCGCATCGTCGGCGTCCACCGCCACGGTCAGAGACGCCGCGATCGCACCGTCCATTGCGCAGAATGCGAGCGCACACAGCCACCACCGCCCCAACCACGGGCGCAGTCTGTCGGACGCGATCATTTCCGGAATTTCCCCTGTACCGCCGCGAGCGGACGGCTTCCGCATTGCACCAGAACCGCCGTCGACGCGCCACAGGAATTTCGCGCTTCATTCCACGATTCCGCGCAAGCTGAACGGGTTCTGCGGCGAACGTGTTCGTCAGCGCAGGCGCCTGCAGCGATGCCCGCAACCGCGAACGGCGCCGTGCAGGCGCCGTTCGCGGATTCCCGATCCGTGATCCGGATTACTTGAGCTTGATCTCGCGCAACCGCTCCTCGAGATAGCCCTGCGCGGTGATCGCTTCGGGATAGCGGCTCGGGTTGTCGGCGGTCACCGTCGACGGCAGCACGTCGATGACGAAGTCCGGGTTCGGATGCAGGAAGAACGGTACCGAATAGCGCGGCTTGCGCGCCTGCTCGCCCGGCGGATTGGTCACCCGGTGCGTCGTCGACGGATACACGTGGTTGGTCAGGCGCTGCAGCATGTCGCCGATATTGACGACGATGGTGTCGGCGTCGGAGGTGAACGGCACCCACTCGCCGCGCGACGACTTCACTTCCAGGCCCGCCGCGCTCGCGCCGACCAGCAACGTGATCAGGTTGATGTCCTCGTGCGCGCCGGCGCGCTCGTTCGGAATGTCGTCCGAGGTGATCGGCGGGTAGTGGATCGGGCGCAGGATCGAGTTGCCGTAATCGGTCTTGTCGACGAAGTAGTCCTCCGGCAGGCCGATGTGCAGCGCCAGCGCCGACAGCACCTTCGAGCCCAGCGCATCGAGCGTCCGGTACAGCCCGTAGCCGTGCTCGCGGAAGCCCGGCACCTCGGCCGGCCACAGGTTCGGCGGCATGACCTCGCGGTACTTCGAGTCGTCCGGAATCTCGCGGCCGATGTGCCAGAACTCCTTGAGGTCGAAGTGCTGGGCGCCCTTGGCGGTCTCGACGCCGAACGCGGTATAGCCGCGCGCGCCGCCACCGCCGGCCACGTGGTACTGCTTCTTGACGTCTTCGGGCAACGCGAAGAAGGCCTTGAACACGTCGTAGGCGGCGTCGATCTGCGACTGCGGGATGCCGTGGCCGTTGATGCCGGCGAAGCCCCACTCGCGGTAGGCGGCGCCGAGTTCGGCGACGAAGGCCTCGCGGTCGGTGTCGAAACGGCGGATGTCGAGCGTGGGAATACGGGGGGGCATGGCGGATTCCTTGGAATCAGGCGGCCGCCGCGCGCACGGCGTCGGCCAGTTGGTCGAGGGTCGATTGCATCAGGGTGTCGTCGTCGGCCTCGACGGTCACGCGCACGACCGGCTCGGTGCCCGACGGGCGCAGGAACGCGCGGCCGCGGCCCTGCACGGCGGCCTGCGCATCGGCGAGCGCGGCCTGGACGGCCGGCGCTTCGGCCGGCTTCGCCGCGCCTGCGTAGCGCACGTTGACGGTCTTCTGCGGCACCTTGGACAGGCCGTGCAGCGCTTCCTGCAGCGACTGCCCACGGCGGCGCAGCACTTCGAGCACCTGCAGCGCGCTGATGATGCCGTCGCCGGTCGTCGCGCGGTCCAGGCACAGCAGATGCCCGGACGTCTCGCCGCCGAGCACGCCGCCCTGTTCGAGCAGCATCTGGTGCACGTAGCGGTCGCCGACCTTGGCGCGCGCGAAGCCGATGCCGGCCTCGCCGAACGCGCGCTCCAGGCCGTAGTTGCTCATCAGCGTGCCGACCACCGGCCCCTGCAGGCGGCCCGACTGCTGCCAGTCGCGCGCGAGCACGTACAGCAGATCGTCACCGTCGCGCACGGTGCCGTTCGCATCGACGAACAGCACGCGGTCGCCGTCGCCGTCGAAGGCGATGCCGAGATTCGCGCCGCTGCGGCTGACGCGCTCGCTCAGGAACTCGGGATGCGTGGAGCCGACGCCGTCGTTGATGTTGACGCCGTTGGGTTCGGCGCCGATGACCTCGACCTGCGCGCCGAGCTCGCGCAACACGATCGGGCCGACCTGGTAGGTCGCGCCGTTCGCGCAGTCGACGACGATGCGCATGCCGTCGAGATCGAAGCCGCGCGGTACCGAGGCCTTGCAGGCTTCCACATAGCGGCCGACCGCATCGCGCGTGCGCACCGCCTTGCCGAGCTTCTCGGAAGTCACGGTGCGGAACGGCTGGTCCAGCGCGGCCTCGATCGCGAGTTCGGTCGCGTCGTCGAGCTTCTCGCCGTGCGCGCTGAAGAACTTGATGCCGTTGTCGTGGTGCGGATTGTGCGAGGCTGAAATGACGATGCCGCCGTCTGCGCCGAGCGAGCGCGTCAGGTGCGCGACGGCCGGCGTCGGCATCGGGCCCATCAGCTGCACGTCGACGCCGGCCGCGACCAGCCCGGCTTCGAGCGCCGCCTCGAACATGTAGTTCGAGATGCGCGTGTCCTTGCCGATCAATACCTGCGGGCGACGCCAGTCGCCGCCGCGTCCGCGCAACGAATGGCCGTAGGCATTGCCCAGCCGCAGCACGAAATCGGCGGAAATCGAACCCTCGCCGACCCGTCCGCGGATCCCATCGGTCCCGAAGTACCTGCGGCTCACGCAGCGGCCTCGGTCGGCATGGCCTGCCTCGTCAACAGGGCCAGCAGATGGGCGACGCGCGGGCGCATTTCGCGACGGTCGCAGATCTGGTCGATCGCGCCGTGCTCGAGCAGGAATTCCGATGTCTGGAAGCCTTCCGGCAGCGTCTCGCGCACCGTCTGTTCGATCACGCGCGGACCGGCGAAGCCGATCAGCGCTTCGGGCTCGGCCAGATTGATGTCGCCGAGCATCGCGAACGATGCCGAGGTCCCGCCGTAGGTCGGATTGGTCAGCACCGAGATGTACGGCAGGCCGGCTTCGCGCAGTCGCGCCAGCGCGGCCGAGGTCTTGGCCATCTGCAGCAGCGAGAACATGCTTTCCTGCATGCGCATGCCGCCGCTCGCGGCGAAGCTGACGAACGGCGTGCGCAGCGCGAGTGCCTGCTCGGCAGCGCGGGCGAACTTCTCGCCGCCGACCGAACCCATCGAGCCGCCCATGTAGGCGAAGTCCATCGCGCAGGCGACGATCGGGCGCTGCATCAGCGTGCCCTGCATCGCGATCAGCGTGTCGCGCTCGCCGGTGGCGCGCTGCGCGGCCTTGATGCGGTCCGAGTACTTCTTCTGGTCCTTGAACTTCAGGATGTCGGTCGGGCCGAGATCAGCCGCGATCTCCTGTGTGCTGCCCGCATCCAGGAACGCCTTCAGGCGCGCACGCGCGCGGATTGCGCGATGAAAGCTGCACTTGGGACAGACTTCGAGGTTCTCTTCGAGCTCTGGTCCGTAGAGCACGGCGCTGCAGCGCGCGCACTTCTCCCACAGCCCCTCGGGGACGCTGCGCTTCTTGGCCGCGGGCGCATCGGTGCGGATGCGCGGCGGCATGATCTTCTGCAACCAGGACATGGGCTCTATTCCTTCCCGACGGCCCGTGCGGGGCCGTGAAGCGCGGAAGTGTAACCGACGGCCCCGGGGCGCTCCGGCGGGGACCGTACGCTGGGCTTCCCATGTCCTTTTCTCCTCGGGAGAAGGTGCCCCGGACAGCCCGCCCCCCGCGAATGCGGGGGGATTCCTGTGACGCCCTGCCCTCGCCCGACGCGCAATGCGCGTCGACCCCGGATCAGGTCCGGGCAGGCTCTCTCCCGGAGGGAGAGGTGCCCACTGCCCTTGTTCAGCGTGCGTCGAGCGCCTCGCGGAGCGGCGCGAGGAACGTGGAGGCCCTGCTCGCCGCCTCATCGACATCCGCCGCGCCGTCGAGCGCAGCGACCAGCGCACTGCCGACCACGACGCCGTCGGCATCGACCGCCATCGCCGCGGCACTCGCGGCATCGCGGATGCCGAAGCCGGCCACGACCGGCGCAAGGCTGGCGGCACGGATCGTCCGCAGGCGGGCCGAGGCCTGCGCGGTGTCGAGGCGGTCGGCCGCGCCGGTCACGCCGGCGAAGCTGACGTAGTACAGATAGCCCTGCGCGCCCGCGCACAGCGTGTCGATGCGTGCATCGGTCGTCGTCGGCGACGCCAGCAGCACCAGCGCGATGCCGGCGGCGTCGAAAGCCACACGGAACTCGTCGGCTTCCTCCGGCGGCAGGTCGACCAGCAGCACGCCGTCGACGCCGGCCGCGGCCGCCTGCCGCGCGAAGGTCTCCGCGCCGCGGATGTCGACCGGATTGAGGTAGCCCATCAGCACGACCGGGGTGACGTCGTCCTGCGTACGGAATTCGCGCACCGCATCGAGCACGTAGGTCATGCCCGCGCCGCGGCCCAGCGCGCGTTCGGAACTGCGCTGGATCGTCGGGCCGTCGGCCATCGGGTCGGAGAACGGCACGCCGAGTTCGATGACATCGGCGCCGGCCGCGACCAGCGCATGCATCACCGGCAACGTCGCTTCGAGCGAGGGATCGCCGGCGGTGAAGAACGGGATCAGGGCCTTGCGGCCGGCTGCGCGCAATGCGGCGAAACGGGTGTCGATGCGGTTCATGGGGTCCGGTGTTGCGAGATTCGATTGAGAGGGCGACGCAGACATCAGACACATCCTTCCGACAACGTGACCGCGTCCGCCAGGCCCCAGAGAATGACGGCCACGGTGTCGTCCGGCACTTCGACGCGGACCCCGCGATTCTTTTTCCCGTCCAGCCACGACAGGTAAACGCCGGGCGGCCACGCGTATTTGTGGAAATCCAGATCGAGCGGCGCGTCGGGGAATCGCATCGCCGCGTACCGCAGCGACATGCCGACCCGCAATCCGAACGGTGCTCGCGGCTGTGTGTCCACCTCCGGGTCGCCGCCCAAGCCGACCTCGAATCGCGCGACACGGCCGTCGATCAGCATCATCCCGACGCCGGCCGGCAATGTGCCGCCGTACACCTGCACGCATTCGTCCCGGTTGCCGCCATCGACCAATTCCCATCCCGACCCGAGCTTGCCGATCTCGACGGCATCTCCGATCCGGAACTCGCCGACGCGGTCATGCGGCCACTCGTCCGCCGACACAGGCATCGCGGACATGCACAGCGCGACCGCAAGCAGGCAGGCGCCGGCTCTCACAACACGATGCCGTCGCGCTGCGCGATCGTGTGCACGTCCTTGTCGCCGCGGCCGGACAGGTTCGCGAGCACGATCGCGTCCTTCGGCAGTTCGCGGGCGAGCTTGATCGCCTGCGCAATCGCGTGGCTGGATTCGAGCGCGGCGAGGATGCCTTCGGTGCGGGCGAGCTGATGGAACGCGGCCAGCGCCTCGTCGTCGGTGATGCCGACGTACTGCGCGCGGCCGACGTCGGCGAGGAAGGCATGCTCCGGGCCGACGCCGGGATAGTCGAGGCCGGCGGAGACGGAGTGCGTTTCGGTGATCTGGCCGTCGTCGTCGCAGATCACATAGGTGCGGTTGCCGTGCAGCACGCCCGGGCGACCGGCGGCGATCGAGGCCGCATGACGCCCGGTGTCGATGCCGTCGCCCGCCGCTTCGGCGCCGACGATGCGCACACCCGGATCGTTGAGGAACGCATGGAACAGGCCGATCGCGTTGCTGCCGCCGCCGACGCAGGCGGTGATCGCATCGGGCAAGCGGCCGTATTCGGCCAGCATCTGCTCGCGCGCTTCGCGGCCGACGATGGCGTTGAAGTCGCGGACCATGCGCGGATACGGATCGGGACCGGCGACGGTGCCGATGATGTAGAAGGTGTCGGCGATGTTGGTCACCCAGTCGCGCATCGCTTCGTTGAGCGCGTCCTTGAGCGTCGCCGAGCCCGAGGTCACCGGCACCACTTGCGCGCCGAGAAGTCGCATCCGGTAGACGTTGATCTTCTGCCGCTCGATGTCGGTCGCGCCCATGTAGACCACGCATTCCAGACCCAGCCGCGCGGCGACGGTCGCGCTCGCCACGCCGTGCTGGCCGGCGCCGGTCTCGGCGATGATCCGGGTCTTGCCCATGCGGCTGGCGAGCAGCGCCTGGCCGATGGTGTTGTTGATCTTGTGCGCGCCGGTGTGGTTCAGGTCCTCGCGCTTGAGCAGGATGCGTGCGCCGCCGACCGCATCGCTGAGCCGCTCGGCGTGATAGATCGGGCTGGGCCGGCCGACGTAATGCGCGAGGTCCTGGTCGAAGGCCTGCTGGAACGCGGGATCGGCCCTGGCGGTGTCGTAGGCCGCGGCGAGTTCGGCGATCGGTCCCATCAGCGTCTCGGCGACGAAGCGCCCGCCGTAGCGGCCGAAGTAGCCGTTGGCGTCCGGGTATGCGTGGAAATCGGTGATCGGAGACTGCGACATCGGGTAGGCACGGTAAGGGCTGGCCTGCACTCTAGCGCACACGTCGCGCGTCCAGAATCGATAAGATCTGACGCATACGTCAGGAAATCTCACATGCCGGACACTGATTTGCCGCCGCTCAACGCGCTGCGCGCGTTCGAGGCCGCCGCGCGCCTGGGCAGCCTGAGCCGCGCGGCCGAGGCATTGCACGTGACCCACGGCGCGGTGAGCCGCCAGGTGCGTCTGCTCGAAGACGCGCTCGACACGCCGCTGTTCGTGCGCGCCGGCCGAGGCCTGCGGCTCACTCCGGCCGGGCTGCGCATGCGCGACGCCGCCGGCGATGCGTTCGCACGGTTGCAGGGCGCGGCCGCGGCGATCCGCCGCGCGGGCGGGCATGCGCGCGTGCTCGGCTGTCCGGGCAGCCTGCTCGCGCGCTGGATGATTCCGCGCCTGCCGCGCCTGGCCGACGCGCTGCCGGACCTGAAGCTGCATCTGGCGCCGCACGAGGGCGCGTTTCCGACGTCTCTGGACGGGTTCGACGCCGCGCTGCTGATCGGCGCGCCGCCGTGGCCGGCATCGTGGACGGTGCATCGCCTGGCGCCGGAGCGGATCGGCCCGGTCCTGAGTCCGCGCCACGCCGATGCGACGCGCCTGGCCGGACTGTCAGCGGATGCGCTGCTGCGCGAACCGCTGCTGCACACCACTTCGCGTCCGCAGGCCTGGCCGACGTGGGCCTCGCTGCAGGGCACCGCATCGCCTGACGATCTCGGCACGGGATTCGAGCATCTGTATTTTCTGCTCGAAGCTGCAGCCGCCGGCCTCGGTGTCGCCATCGCGCCACAGGAACTCGTCGCCGACGATCTCGCCGCCGGCCGCCTGCTCGCGCCCTGGGGTTTCGTCGAAACCGATGCGCAGTGGATTCTGGCGACACGTCGCGATGACCACGATGCGCTCGATGCGCTGGCGGACTGGCTCAGGCAGGAGCTGGTCTGAAACCTCTGTAGGAGCGCGCTTGCGCGCGATGGCGCGTCACTGAAAAAGCCCATCGCGCGCAAGCGCGCTCCTACAGAGGCCGCGATCATGCGCGCCGCGCACCGCCTCCACGAACGCACGCATGCGCGCCGCATCCTTGATCCCCGGCGCGGATTCGATGCCGCTGGACACGTCGACGCCCGCCGGCCGCGCGACGTCGATCGCATGCGCGACGTTGCCCGCATCGAGTCCGCCGGCGAGCCAGAACGGCCGGTCGAGCGACGCCGGCAGCGCCGCCCAGTCGAAGCGCTCGCCACTGCCGCCGGGTTCGCCCGCCGCGTGACCGTCGAACAGGAACGCCGCGGCGTTCGGCCACGCATCCAGCGTGCGCAGCGCCGCGGCAGGATCGCCGCCCATCGCGATCGCCTTCCAGTACGGCAGGCCGAACCGCGAGCAGAACGCGTCGTCTTCGGCCCCGTGGAACTGCAGGATGTCCGGGCGCACCGCCGCGACGATCGCCGCGACCTCGTCGGCCGGGTTGTCCATCGTCAACGCGACGACGCGGACCGGTGCCGGCACCGCATCGCGCAGCGCGCGCGCCGCGTCCAGCGTGAGCCGACGCGTACTGCGCGCCGCGAACACGAGGCCGATGCAGTCGGCGCCGAGCGCGACGGCCTCGGCGATGTCTTCGGCGCGGGTCAGGCCGCAGAACTTGATCGATGTGGGTGGCATGGCGTCAGCCTAACGCTGCGTGCGCACGGACGCGCGCTTGACAGCACCCGGCGCGATGCACACGCTACGCGCCGCCGGCAGGGGGTGCCGCCGTCAGGGAACGACGAGAGGTGGACAGGGATGTGCGGTCGCGACCGCTGCCCTGCCGTGCCCTTCGGTGGAACCGGTACATCGTTCGCCCCGATCTCGAGGTCCGCGTCATGTCCGACGTGCGGCCGGCACGCAGTTCGCTCGCACACCAGCGCGCGCCGCATCCGCAAGGATGCAGGCATGCCTGCGACTGCACGACAGGGGGAATTCCATGACATCGACATCCATCTCACGCTCGCTGCTCTTCATCGCGCTGGCGGCGGCGTTGCCCGTCCACGCGCAAAGCCTCTCGCCTGCGTGGACCGAGTACCGCGAGCGCACGCAGTCCGATGCGCCTGCGGCGCCGGCGACACCGGCAAACGCCGACATCGTGGCAGCACCGGCAGCCGTTGCGCCTGCGCAGTCCGCGCCCGCACCAGCCGTCCGAAGCGCGCCCGTCGCCCACACCTCGCAGCACGCGTACACCGCGCCCGCCGCCGACGTCGCGCGCGGCGCGTTCTTCGTCGCGGCGCAGGCCGGCCAGGCGTGGATCGTCGACGACGTCCGCCAGGATACGAAGGCCATCAGCGCCGGTTACCGCTGGCAGGCCGGCCCGGTCGTGCAGGTCGGCGTCGAAGGCGTCTACGGCCGCATCGACAGCACGATCTTCACCGAGGGTGGCACGACCTACCGCACCGGCAGCGCCGATTACGCGAGCCTCGGTGCGAACGCGCGTTTTCAGTTCGGCGGCAGCCCGCTGTTCGCGATGACGCGCGTCGGTTATTGGCGCGCCGATACTGATACCGGCTTCGGTAGCGAGAACGTCGATGGTGGCTATGCGGGTGTCGGCCTGGGTGTCGACTTCAACCGCCATCTGAATCTGACGCTCGCCTATACCTATCACGCATACGCCAGCAGTTACGTCTATCGCAACTGGAACAGCACCGTGTATGGCACCACGATCAACCGCGCCGACCTGGTGACGCTGGGCCTCGAAGCCCGCTTCTGATGCCGCAAGTGTCCGGGCGCCCCGCGCCCGGACTTCAGGAGAGCGTCACTTCCGCCGGCAGCTGCCACGCCGGCGGATACAGCGGGCCCAGGAACACAAGGCCAGCGGACGGTGCGGTCGGGCCTGCGACGCTGCGGTCGCGGCCGGCCAGCAGTTCGGCGATCCAGCCCTCACGCCGTTCGCCGGCGCCGACCTCGAGCAGCGAGCCGACGATGTTGCGCACCATGTGGTGCAGGAACGCGTTGGCCTGCACTTCGACGACGACTTCGTCGCCGTCGCGCGTCACCGAAATGCGCTGCAGGTCGCGGCGCGCGTGCGGGGCCTGGCACTGCACGGTGCGGAACGCGGAGAAATCCTGCTCGCCCAGCAGCGCCTGCGCGGCGCGGTGCATCGCGTCGGCGTCGAGCGGGCGCAGTTCCCACGACAGGTAGTGCCGGTGCAGCGCCGGGCGCACGGCGCGGTTGAGGATGCGGTAGCGGTAGTGCCGCGCGCGCGCCGAGAAGCGGGCGCTGAAATCGTCGGGTACCGGCTGGCACCAGCGCACGCAGACCGCCGGCGGCAGGTGGGTCGTGGTGCCGAGCATCCATGCGCGCGGCGTGCGCACGGCCTCGGTGTCGAAATGCACGACCTGGCAGCGCGCGTGCACGCCGGCGTCGGTCCGGCCCGAGCACGTGGTCACGACCGGGTGCGCGGCGATGCGCGACAGCGCTGTTTCCAGCGCGGCCTGCACCGAACCCGGGCCGGTCTCGGCGGTCTTGCCCAGCCGCTGCCAGCCGTGGAAGCCATGGCCGTCGTACTCGACGCCAATCGCGTACCGCATCGCGTGGCTCAGGCCAGGGTGCGCAGCAGTTGCGCGGCCTGCGCGGCGGCGGACACGTCGTCGCCTTCCACCACTTCCAGCAGCAGGCTGCGGGCGGTGTCGGTGTCGCCGAGATCGATGTAGGCGCGCGCCAGCTCGATGCGTTCGACGGCGATCGGCGTGTCGACTGCGTCGCCGGTGTCGAGCTCGACCGCTGCCTCGTGCACGGGCGGGCCATCGACGGCCGGCGCGGCCTCCGGCACGGTCGGCTCGACGGGTGACACCGGCGGCGCATGCCAGGTCGGGCCGGTCGACGCGGCAGGCGCGACGGCCGGCGCGGGTTCGAACGGCGGCGCCGGTTCGGGCGCTTCGTGGACGAAGGCGGGCGGGATCGCCGGTTCCGGCACGGTCACGGCGGGTGCCGGCGACGCATTGGCGGACGTCGGCAGGCCTGCGGCGAGCGCGGCGCTGTCGAAGGGACGCCTGGCGGGCGGCGTGCGGCCGCGGCGGCCCAGCAGGAACGCGAGGGCGGCGACGATGAGGATCGCCACGCCCAGCCACAGCCACGGGATCGATGCGGCTGCGCCCGCCTGCTGCTGGTTGCTCGCTTCCATGCGCTGCTGCGCGGCGGCGAGTTCGGCGTCCTTGAGCTGGATCAGCTGCTGTTGCTGCTGCTGCAGCTGTTCGAGATCGTCGAGGCGTGCCTTGAGTTCGTCGATCTCCGCGGTGCGCGCAGCGACGGTCTCCTGGGCCTGTTGCAGTTCCTGACGCAGCATGTCTCCTCCAGCGCCGGCGGCGATGCCGGATTGGGTGCCCGCCGGCTGGCTGTCGCTCGCGGGGGGGGTGATTTCGAGTCGGGCATCGGCGGTGCGCGGAGGCGCGGCCGGCGGCGTGGCGGGCGTCGTCGGCTGCGCATCGGCCACCGGCTCGGCGGGTTGCAGCGCGGGCCGGCGCATCTCGCGCCACTGGCCTACCTGCTCGCGCACGACGGCATTGGCTTCGGCGGTGCTGAACTGGTTCCAGGCATCGCGCGCCGGCACCCGCAGTACCGCGCCCTGACGGATCAGGTTGAGGTTGCCGCCGATGAAGGCTTCGGGATTCGTGCGCAACAGCAGCAGCATTGCCTGGTTGACGCTGATGCCGGCCTCCTCGGCCAGCGGCGCGGCGATCGCCGAGAGTGTCTGGCCGGCACGCACCGCGGGCAGCGCATCGCCTGGCGCGACCGCAGCAACCACCGACGCCGCTGCGGGTGCCGGCGGCGCCGCTGCAGGTGCCGGGGTCGGCGTCGTGGCGATCGCGTCGCCGGCAGGCGGAGGCTCGGCCGACGCTGCGGTCTGCTGCGGTGGCGATTCGGGTGGCGCCTGCACAGGCGCCGGCGCGGCCGGCGGCCGCACGATGCTCGGCACCGTTGCGGCGACCGGTGCCTGGATCGTCGGTTGCGCGGGCGCGGCGACGGTATCGGGCACGGCGACCAGCGCGGAGTATTCGCGGACCAGGCGGCCCTGGCCCCAGTCGACTTCGACGAGGAACGTCAGCGCTTCCTGGGTCACCGGTGCGGTGCTGGTGACGCGGATCACCGGACGCCCGCTCCTGTCGAGCGCGACATTGAACTGCAAGTCGGACACCACGCCGCGCGGCGGCTCGAGGCCGATGCGCGCGAAGGTCTCGGGCGATGCGAGGCGCGCCTGCAGCTGGCGCAGTTCGGCCGGATCACTGGAGACGACCGGGATTTCCGCCAGCAGCGGCTGGCCCTGCTGCGAGCGGACCTCGATGCGGCCCAGGCCGAGCGCGAGCACGGGCCCGGCCAGGGCCAGCAGGCCGACGGCCAGCAACAGACGCTTGAAGGTGCGCGACACGAACGTCCCCTGTTTCTTGCGGGCCTGCCCCGCCCGGCATTGCCGGGCCTGCTGCCGATGAGCCGGATTCATCCGGCGACTGTAGCGGCGCGGACTCCCGCTCCGCAACGCGCGATGCATCCAGTGCACCGCACCAGTATCCACGCAGAACGCCGCAGCCGTGGCCGCGACGCGTCTGCGCGCGATCTCAGCCTTCGGCTGCGACCAGTTCCGCGACCTGTACCGCATTGAGCGCGGCGCCCTTGCGGATGTTGTCGGCGACGATCCACAGGTTCAGGCCGTTCGGGTGCGAGAGGTCCTCGCGGATGCGGCCCACGAACACCGGATCGCGGCCCGAGGCGTGCGTGACCGGCGTCGGCCAGCCGCCCGCCTCACGTTCGTCGACGACTTCCACACCCGGCGCGGTCGCGAGGATCGCGCGCGCCTCGTCGACGGTGATGCGCTCGCGCAGTTCGACGGCCACCGCTTCCGAGTGGCCGTAGAACACCGGCACGCGCACCGCGGTCGGGTTCACCAGGATGCTGTCGTCGCCGAGAATCTTGTGCGTCTCCCAGACCAGCTTCATCTCTTCCTTGGTGAAGCCGTTTTCGAGGAAGGCGTCGATCTGCGGGATCAGGTTGAACGCGATCTGCACCGGGAACTTCTGCGGATCGATCTCACGGAAGTTCAGCAGGTCGCCGGTCTGGCGGCCGAGTTCCTCCATCGCCGAGCGGCCCGCGCCCGACACCGACTGGTAGGTCGACACGTTGATGCGCACGATGCCGGCGCGGCGGTGCAGCGGCGCCAGCGCGACCAGCATCTGCATCGTCGAGCAGTTCGGGTTGGCGATGATGCCGCGCGGGCGGTTGCGCGCCGCGTCCGGATTGACCTCGCTGATCACCAGCGGCACGTCGTCGTCGTAGCGGAACGCCGAGCTGTTGTCGATGACGACGGCGCCGGCCGCGGCGAACTTCGGAGCAAAGGCCTTGCTGGTGTCGCCGCCGGCGGAGAACAGCGCGATGTCGATGCCGGCCGGATCGAAGGTGGCGAGGTCCTGCACGACGATGTCGTCGTCGCCGAACTTCACGGTGGTACCGGCCGAACGCTCGCTGGCGAGCGCGACGAGTTCGGACACGGGGAAATCGCGCTCGGCGAGGATCGACAGCATGGTTTCGCCGACGGCGCCGGTGGCACCGACGACGGCAACGCGGAAACGGCGGTTCTGGGAACTGGACATGGACAACTTCTCGGAAAGATCTGGACGTAGGTCGCGCGTGGCGCGCGGGCGCTGCACTGCTTCGGATTCGGGGAACCGCCCGCCCCGGATGCTCAGGCGGTTCCCGGACGTTTCGCGTCCTTGCCGTCCTTCGCCGCCGGCGCGATCGGGCTCGGCGGATGGCCGGCATCGGGACCGGCGCCGAGCGCGGCGATCAGGTTGTCGACCGCGAGCGCGACCATCGCGCGGCGCGTCGCGAGGCTGCCGCTGGCGATGTGCGGGGTCAGCACGATGTTGTCGAGCGCGAGCAGGCGCGGATCGACCGCGGGCTCGCCCTCGAACACATCGAGCGCGGCCGACGCCAGGCGGCCGTTGGCGAGCGCGTCGGCCAGCGCGGCCTCGTCGACGATGCCGCCGCGCGCGATGTTGGTCAGCGTCGCGGTCGGCTTCATCTTCGCCAGTGCGGCGGCGTCGACGATGTGGTGGCTGGCGGCCGAATACGGCAGCACGAGCACCAGATGGTCGGCCTGCGCGAACAGCGTGTCGAAGTCGACATAGGACGCGTTGAATCCGCGTTCGACATCGGCCGGCAGGCGGCTGCGGTTGTGATAGAGCACGCGCATGTCGAAGCCGGACGCGCGCCGCGCGATACCCTGCCCGATCCGGCCCATGCCGAGGATGCCCAGCGTGCTGCCGTGCAGGTCGGCGCCGAGCAGGCCCTTGAAATCCCAGCCCTGCCAGCGGCCCGCGCGCAGGTGGCGCTCGGCCTCGGTGACGCGGCGCGCAGCGGCCATCATCAGCGCGAAGCCGAAATCGGCCGTGGTCTCGGTCAGCACGTCGGGCGTATTGGTCACGACGATGCCGCGTGCATGCAGCGCGGGAATGTCGAGATTGTTGTAGCCGACGCCGACGTTGGCGATCGCGCGCAGATTCGGGGCATCGGCGATCTCGTCACTGCCGATGCGCTCGTTGAGCGTCACCAGCGCACCGTCGACCTCGCGCAGCGCGGCGGCGATCTGGCCGGCGCCGTGCTCGCTGATCACCGGGACCTGCAGCACGTCGAAATGCGCACGGAGGCGCTCGACGATGTCGTCGAACAGCGGCTGCGCGACCCAGACCTTCCGGCGCGACTCAACCATCGATGCGCCCCGGAATCCGCGGCGTCACGCTGCCGACATCGCCGCACTGCGCGCGATGGCGCAGCGCCTGGTCCATCAGCACCAGGACCAGCATCGCCTCGCAGATCGGCGTCGCGCGAATGCCCACGCACGGGTCGTGGCGACCGGTGGTGACCACTTCGACGGTGTTGCCATCGGTGTCCAGACCATCAGCCGGCAGGCGCAGGCTGGACGTCGGCTTGAATGCCGTCGACACCACGATCTGCTGCCCGGTACTGATGCCGCCGAGCACGCCGCCGGCGTGGTTGGACGCGAAGCCGGCGCGCGTCATCAGGTCGCGGTGCTCGCTGCCCTTCTGCGGAATCGAGGCGAATCCGGCGCCGATCTCGACGCCCTTGACCGCATTGATCGACATCATCGCCGCGGCGAGTTCGCCATCGAGCTTGCCGTAGACCGGCTCGCCCCAGCCCGGTGGCACGCCGTCGGCCACGGCGGTCACGCGTGCACCCACCGAATCACCGGACTTGCGCAGCGCGTCCATGTAGGTTTCCAGCGCCGGCACCTGCGCGGCATCGGGCCAGAAGAACGGATTGGATTCGACGACGGTCCAGTCGATCGCGGCGGTGTCCGCTTGCGCCGGCACGATGTCGCCGAGCTGCGACAGATAGCCGTGCACGCGCACGCCGAAGCGTTCGGCCAACCACTTCTTCGCGATCACCGCCGCGGCGACACGCATCGTGGTCTCGCGCGCCGACGAGCGTCCGCCACCGCGCGGATCACGGATGCCGTATTTCTGCCAGTAGGCGTAGTCCGCATGCCCAGGCCGGAACTGCTGCGCGATGTTGCCGTAATCCTTGCTGCGCGCATCGGTGTTACGGATCAACAACGCGATCGGCGTACCGGTGGTCAGGCCTTCGTAGACACCGCTGAGGATCTCGACCTCGTCGGCCTCGCGCCGCGCCGAGGTGTGCCGAGACTTGCCGGTCGCGCGCCGCGCGAGATCGTGCGCGAAGTCCTCGACCGCCAAGGCGATGCCCGGCGGACAACCGTCGACCACGCAGCCGATCGCCGGCCCATGGCTCTCGCCGAAGGTCGTGACGGTGAACAGTTGGCCGAAGCTGTTGCTGGACATGGACGGGCGTCGAAGCGACGCGGGACGAAAACGCGGGCCGGCAAGCTTAACGCGACCGGGCCGCGCGTGGACGCATGGTTTCGGGGCGAACCGTTGCGTTTCGGGGGACGCTTCCCCCCGGGGCAGTGTTCTTCGCTCGTCGCCCCAGCGCACGCTGGGGCCCATTTTGATTTGGCCTCGTTGGTACACAATCAAAATGGATCCCAGCTTTCGCTGGGATGACGGCGCTTGAAGTACTAGTGCGAAGGAACTGGATCTTGAGCGTCACGCCAAACGCGGAGCGCTACGCGCTCAGAACAACCCCGCCCCCGCACTTCCCGCCGCCGCGACCGCAGCCGAAGTCTTGCCCTCGCGCTCGGCCGCCAGCTTCGTGATCCGCGCGCTGTGCGTGACCAGGTCGTGGCGCTCGACGACGAACACGCCCATCTGTCCGACCTGGAATTCGATCCAGAACAGCGGCAGTTCCGGCAGCAGCTTGATCAGGTGCTGCTCGGACTCGCCGACTTCGCAGATCAGCAGGCCGTCCTCGGTCAGGTGCAACGGCGCGTCGCGCAGGATCTTCAGCACCAGGTCCAAGCCGTCGTCGCCGGCGCGCAGGCCCATCTCGGGCTCGTAGCCGTATTCGCGCGGCAGCGCATCGGTCTCGTCGTTGGTGACGTAGGGCGGATTGGTGATGATCAGGTCGTAGTGCTCGCCCTGCAGGCCGTCGAACAGGTCGGACTTCAGGAAGCGCGTATTGCGCACCTCCAGCCGCTTCTCGTTCTCGGCGGCGAGCGTCAGGGCGTCGTCGCTGAGGTCGACGCCGTCGACGTGCCAGTCGGGATTGTGGTGCGCCATCGCGATCGCGATGCAGCCAGAGCCGGTGCACAGGTCCAGCGCGCGGCGCACCTCGCGACCGCCGAGCCAGGGCTCGAAGCCGGCGAGGATCAGTTCGGCGATCGGCGAGCGCGGCACCAGGGCGCGCGCGTCGGACTTGAAGCTCAGGCCGGCGAACCAGGCCTCGCCGGTCAGATACGCGGCCGGCATGCGGTCCTCGATGCGGCGCAGGAACAGCGCCAGCACGTCTTCCTTCTCGGCCAGCGTCACCCGCGACTGGCCGTACACGGGGCTCAGGTCGTGCGGCAGGTGCAGCGCGTGCAGGGTGAGCTGGGTCGCCTCGTCGATCGCGTTGTCGTAGCTGTGGCCGAAGGTCAGGCCGGCGGCGTTGAAGCGGCTGGCGCCGTAGCGGATCAGGTCGACGATCGTCTGCAGTTCTTCGGTCATGGCGCGCGCGGGTCCGGGGGACGGCTTGATGGCTGCGGATTATAGGTCACCTGCCCACCGCGGCCGCCGACGGCGCGCCGGTTATCATGCCCGGCGACCGACACGGACCTTTCGATGTTCAACAGGACCACCCTCGTCATCCTCTGCATCGCGCTCGCCGGTGGCCTCGGCCTGCTGGCCGCGCAGAAGTATTTCGCCGCCCCGGGCAGCGCCGCCGCGCCGCAGCTCGAGGTCGTGCAGCTGTATCCGGCGCCGCGTGCCCTGCCCGACTTCGCGCTGCAGCAGTCCGACGGCACCCAGTTGCTGCCGGGCGAACTCGCCGGCCACTGGACGCTGGTGTTCATCGGTTTCACCCACTGCCCCGACGTCTGCCCGATGACGCTGACCCACCTCGCGCAGGCGCAGCGCCAGTGGGAAGCCCTACCGGAAGCGACGCGCCCGCGGGTGCTGTTCGTCTCCGTCGATCCCGAACGCGACACGCCCGAGCGCCTCGGCGACTACGCGCACGCCTTCCACCGCGACACGCTGGCCGCGACCGCCGACATCCCGTCACTGGAGCGCTTCGCGCGTGCGCTGTCGATGGTGTTCGCCAAGGTGCCGCTGGACCGCGACGCACCCGACGGCGCCTACACCGTCGACCACAGCGCATCCCTGGCCGTGCTCGACCCGCAGGGCCGCATGGCCGGCGTGGTCTCGGGCAGCGTGCTCAATGCCGAAACGCCCCGCCCCGACGCGGTGGCCGCCGACCTGCTGCGCCTGACTGCCGAGCACCGCCGATGAGCTTCGTCACCACCCTGACCTATGTCCTGCCGCACCGCTGGCTGTCGTCGCTGGCGCGGCGACTGGCGTATTCGCAGCATCCCGGCACGCGGCGCTGGCTGATCGACACCGTCGTGCGCCGCTTCGGCGTGAACCTGTCGGAAGCGGTCGATCCCGATCCGGCGTCGTACGCGAGCTTCAATGCGTTCTTCACCCGCGCACTGCGCGAGGGCGCGCGCGTCGCCGATCCCGATCCGCGCGCACTCGTGATGCCGGCCGACGGCCACGTCAGCCAATGCGGACCGATCGAGGCCGGGCGCATCTTCCAGGCCAAGGGCCAGTCGTTTACCGTCGCCGAACTGCTGGGCGACGCGGCCGACGCTGCGCCGTATCTCGACGGCAGCTTCGCGACGGTCTACCTGTCGCCGCGCGACTACCACCGCGTGCACATGCCGTGGACCGGCACGCTGCGCGAAACCGTACACGTGCCCGGCCGACTCTTCAGCGTCGGCACGGCCGCGGTTTCGAAGGTGCCACGCCTGTTCGCGCGCAACGAGCGGCTGGTCTGCCATTTCGACACCGACTTCGGCCCGATGGTGCAGATGATGGTCGGCGCACTGCTGGTGTCGGGCGTGGAGACGGTCTGGAGCGGCGAGGAGATTCCCGCCTACGGTGACCGCATCCAGCGCAAGGACTGGCGCGGCCAGGGCATCACCCTGCAGCGCTTCGAGGAAATGGCGCGCTTCAACTACGGCTCGACGGTGATCGTGCTGCTGCCCCGGGGCGTCGCCGAGCTCGAGCCGTCATTGCATGCCGAATCGCCGGTGCGGCTGGGGCAGCGGTTGGCGATGCGGACTGGGGGTTGAGAGTCGGCGCGCTGTGATCGCCTGCGTGATGTTTTTCAGGCGGAATGCGCAAACGTGACCTGACACCCCACCGGAACAAGCCTCTCTCCCTTTGGGAGAGGGGTTGGGGTGAGGGTGCTTTTGAGGTTTCTCGCAAAGAGCCCCAGCCCTCACCCGACGCGCTTCGCGCGTCGACCTCTCCCAGAGGGAGAGGTGTTCATCCCTGCCAGCTGAGGCACGAGTCGCCGAGTTCGAGCTGTCATTGCATGCCGAATCGCCGGTGCGGCTGGAACAGCAGCTTGGTGATGCAGACCGCAGATTGAAATCGGCGCGCTGCATCTGCAGCGAAGTAGGTTTACGCGATCAGCGAGCCCCTCTCCCTTTGGGAGAGGGGTTGGGGTGAGGGTGCTTTTGAGGCTTTTCGCAAAGAACCCCAGCCCTCACCCGACGCGCTTCGCGCGTCGACCCCGGATCATGTCCGGGGCAGGCTCTCTCCCAGAGGGAGAGGTGCTGCGTCCCCGCTTCAGCGCGTACATCCTTCCAGCTTCAAGGTCTGCCCCTGCTTCACCGCATACGCCGGTGCCCGCAGGCCATTCGCACGAGCCAGCACCGGCACATCGCAGCCGTAGCGCTGGGCGATGCGGCCCAGGCTCTCGCCACGCGCGACGCGATGCGTCCGCGCGGATGCAGGCGCGGCCTGCGGCGGACGCGGCGCAGCCGCGGACGGCGGCACCGCGGCAGGCGGCACATCACCTTCGGTCGACAGCACCTCGATCGCACCGGTGCGCACGATTGCCGCACGCGGATCGCTGTTGACCAGTTCGGCCGCGAGATCCGCACGCGCGCCGCGCACGCACCAGCGCTTGTACAGGCCGGCCATGCGCGTGGTGCCGGCGAGCGTGGTGCCGACCGGCAGCAGGCTTTCGGCCTCGTAGCTCGGGTTGAGATTGCGCAGCGCGCGCATGTAGCCGTCGCGGGTGGTGCCGTTGCCCATGCAGATCGTCAGTTCGTAGATCGACGCCGGACGCTCGAGGGTGAACGTCGCCGGGCGGGTGTCGATCTTCGGGAACGTCAGGCCGTATTCCTCCGGGTGCAGGTACAGCCACGCCGCGGCGATGACCATCGGCACGTAGTCCTTGGTCTCGGCCGGGAACTGGTTGTAGACACCCGGATCCCAGAAGCTGCGGCCGGCCGCCTCGCGGTAGACCCGCAGCGCGCGGCCTTCGCCGCCGTTGTAGCCGGCGAGCCAATACTCGATCTCGTTGCCGTGCTGGGCGAAGCGTTCGTTGAGATACACCGCCGCCGCATCGGCCGACAGGCGCGGGTCGTAGCGCGTGTCGAAGCCGGTGCCGTCGGGGCCGAGGCCGAACCTGCGCCCGGTCGCCGGCATGAACTGCAGCGGCCCGGCGGCGCCGGCGCGCGAACGCGCGTGCACGCGGCCGTTGGATTCCTTGGCGAGGATGCCGAACAGCAGCGCCTCGGGCAGGCCGCTGCGCTTGAACGCCGGCGACATCAGGTGCTGCATGTACTGGTAGTTCTCGTGGCTGGTCATCAGCGACACGCGCATGTCGGTGAGCCAGCGGCGGATCGAGGCCTGCACGGCCGGGTTGAGCTGGACCATGCGCTTGAAGCGTTCGTCCTCGGCCAGCAGCGCGGACGCACTCGCGGCGGCGGGCACGTCGGCGGTCGGCAGCGCGCCTTCGAGCGCGTCGACATCGGCGGCGTCCGGCCCCTGCCCGGCCTGGGCGTCGGCATCGGCCTTGAGCAGGCGCTTGTAGGTCGTCAGCAGTTGCGGAACGCTGCAGCCGCGCTGCCGCTCGCAGGCCAGCATCACGTCCTCCATGTCCTCGAGCGCCGCGTTGCTGGCATCCATGCCGGCCGGATCGTCGTTGGCGATCTGCACCAGCGCCTGCCGGTAGCGGGCTTCGGCGTCGGTCATGCGCTGGTGGAGCGCCTCGCCGGCCTCGCGGTCGCGGCGCGATTGCGCCTGTGCATCGGTGGCCGTGCAGGCCAGCGCGAGCGCCAGCGCGAGTGCGCCCAGGCGCAGCGTCGTGGAAACGGGATCTCGCATCGTGACGGGGGTCCAGCAGACAGGGCCCGCAGGGTAGCCCCGCCCGTCGAGGCCCGGCAAGGCGCGCGACCCGGATCGGAGACGCAGTCGCTAGAATCGCCGCATCCGCCTCATGGAGCGTCCGCGCGATGGATCCGATCCTGCTCGGCAAGGCCGTCACCACGCCCGACGCCGGGCCCGTCCATCTGCTGCCGAAATTCGGCAACCGTCACGGCCTGGTCGCCGGCGCGACCGGCACCGGCAAGACCGTGACGCTGATGACGCTGGCCGAAGGCTTCTCGCGTATCGGCGTGCCGGTGTTCATGGCCGACGTCAAGGGCGATGTCGCGGGACTCGCGGTTGCGGGCACGGCGAGCGACGCACTGCGCGCACGCGCGGCCGAAATCGGCGTCACCGACTGGGCCCCGGCCGCGAGCCCGGTGGTGTTCTGGGATCTCTACGGCAGGCTCGGCCATCCGGTGCGCACGACGGTCAGCGAGGTCGGCCCGCTGCTGCTGGCGCGCATCCTCGAACTCAACGACACCCAGTCGGGCGTGCTCGACATCGTGTTCAAGCTCGCCGACGACCGCGGCCTGCTGCTGCTCGACCTCGCCGACCTGCGCGCATTGCTCGGCGTCGTCACCGACGAGCGCAAGGACATTTCCACGCAGTACGGCCTGGTCAGCCAGCAATCGGTGGCCGCGATCCAGCGTTCGCTGCTGCGCCTGGAACAGGACGGCGGCGATCACTTTTTCGGCGAGCCTGCGCTGGAACTCCACGACCTGATGCGCACCTCGACCGATGGCCGCGGCGTCATCGGCATCCTCGCCGCCGACCAGCTGGTGCTGCGCCCGCGGCTGTATTCGAGCTTCCTGCTGTGGCTGCTGTCGGAACTGTTCGAGACGCTGCCGGAAGTCGGCGATCTCGACAAGCCGAAGCTGGTCTTCGTGTTCGACGAGGCGCACCTGCTGTTCGCCGATGCGCCCGGCGCGTTGCAGCAACGCATCGAACAGGTCGTGCGGCTGATCCGCTCCAAGGGCGTGGGCGTGTATTTCTGCTCGCAGTTTCCCGATGACGTGCCCGACACCGTGCTCGGCCAGCTCGGCAACCGCGTGCAGCACGCGCTGCGCGCGTACACTCCGCGCGACCAGAAGGCCGTGCGAACGGCGGCCCAGACCTTCGTGCCGAATCCCGCGCTCGATGTCGCCAGCGCGATCTCGCAGCTCGGCACCGGCGAGGCGCTGGTGTCCACGCTGCAGCACAAGGGCGTGCCGATGCCGGTCGAGCGCACGTTGATCGCGCCGCCACGCTGCCGCATGGGCGCGATCACGTCGGAAGAGCGCGCGCAGGTGCGCGCGCAGAGTCCGGTCGGCGGCAAGTACGACACCGCGATCAATCGCGAATCCGCGGCGGAACTGCTGGCGAAGCGCGCCGAGGAGGCGACCACGCAGGCCAAGGCGCCGCCGGCGAAGACCGCCCGCGACGCCGAAACCGACGCAGGCGACGGCGGCGTGGGCCGGTCGATCAACGAATTCCTGTTCGGCACCAGGCGCCGCCAGGGCGCGGTGCAGACCGCCGGCAAGCAGGCGGTGCGCACGATCACCAGCCGCATCGTGCGCAATCTGCTCGGCGGGATCCGCCTGAAGTGAGTCGCCGATGAGCCGCTGGCGTCCACCCGCCGAGAAGAGCACCGCGCTGATCACGCCCGAGGGCCACGCGCGCCTGAAGGCCGAGCTCGACGATCTGTGGCGCGTGCGCCGGCCCGAAGTGGTGCGCGCGCTGTCGGCGGCCGCGGCTGAAGGCGACCGTTCGGAGAACGCCGAGTACACCTACCGCAAGAAGCAGCTCGGCGAGATCGACCGGCGCGTGCGGTATCTGTCGAAGCGGCTCGAATCGCTGCGCGTGATCGATGCGGCGCCGAGCGACCCCGACGCCGTGTTCTTCGGCGCGCACGTCGAGCTGGAAGACACCGACAGCGGCGAAGTCGTGCACTACCGCATCGTCGGGCCGGATGAGACCGACGCGAAAGCCGGCTGGATCAGCATCGATTCGCCGCTGGCGCGGGCCATGCTGAAGAAGCGCGTCGACGACGAATTCGAGGCGCAGCTGCCCGGTGGGCTGGTGCGCTTCGCGGTGGTCGCCGTGGACTACCGCGCGGCGTGAGCGCGTCCGTGTTCCCGGCCCTCGCAGGCCGCGCGCCACGCATGAAGGATTCCCATCGCATGCGGATTGCGGCGGCGCTGCTGCCGGTCGCACTGCTCGCCCTGCCTGCGTGCACGCGCGATGCGCCGCCGCCGACGGCACAGGATCGCGTCGCGCAGCCGGCATCGGATGCGAAGACGCTGGCGCATGCGGATCTCGCGCACCGCCTGCGGCGCTTCCTGATCGAGCGGACCGCACCCGGCGTCGCGCGCGGGCCGACGGCCGCCGACGACGAGCGGTTCCGGCTCGGCGCGTTCTGGCGCGCGCGCACCGACATCCATCATTTCGGCGCCGATTTCACCGCGCGGGCGGAGATCGCCCTCGCCGCCCCCGGCGCCGCGCCCCGGGCCGACGCAGCGCTGCGGCGACTGCGCGACACGGTCGAGGCACGCCTGCCGGCCTGGCAGGCGCTGGTCGACTACAACGCCGCGGGCACGATGCGCGAGGACGGCGGCGACGAAGGCCGGCGCCTGCTGCCGTGGGCGATCGCCGCGATCGACGCGATCGAGGTGGCGACCTGGGACTACGTGGACGCGGTCGAGGCCTCGCGCTGACGCACCGGCATCCGCCTTGTGGGCGCGCGCTTGCGCGCGAAGCCGCCTGACCGGGAACGCCCATCGTGCGCAAGCGCGCCCCACAGGCCGGCTCCAGCCGCCCGTGGCCTTCGATCTTCTAGAATGGCTGCCGGCGATCCGTCGCCCAGCCACGTCGCCCGTCGACCCAGCCAATCCTTTCCGCGCCACGCGTCTTCCGGATCCGCTGCATGTCCCGCGCCTCGTACCGCAAGTTTCCCCTCCACGTCCGCCGCCGCACCGCCCTCTCGCCGGGTTTCGTCCGCCTGACATTGCACGGCGCGTCCGTCGCCGGCATGGCCACGCATGCGCCCGACCAGCGCGTGAAGCTGTTCTTTCCCGTCGACGGCCACGCGATGCCGGCACTGCCGGACGGCGACGACTGGTATGCGAGCTACCGCGCGATGCCCGCCGACGCGCGCCCGCCGATGCGCACCTACACCATCCGCGCATTGCGCGCGGCGCAGTGCGAGGTGGACGTGGACTTCGTCCTGCACGGCGACAGCGGTCCCGCGTCGGCCTGGGCCACGCGCGCCGGCGTCGGTGATCCGGTGGTGATGCTGGCGCCCGATGCGGACTTCGATGGCGCGCCGGACGGCTTCGAATGGCGGCCGCCGACCGGCCTGCGCCAGGTGCTGCTGGCGGGCGACGAAACCGCGCTTCCGGCGATCGCCGGCATCCTGGACACCCTGGCCGACCGCTCCGATCCGCCGCGCGTCGTGGCCCTGCTCGAGATTCCCGATGTCGCCGACCGGCTCGACCTGCGTGCGCCACGCGACGCCGCGGTGCACTGGCTGCCGCGCGCGGCGACAGGCGCCGCGCACGGCGCGCGGCTGCAGGCGGCGTTGCGCCAGCTGATGCCGGCCGATGCCACATCGGACACATCGACGGGCGACCCGACGCCGGAGATCGACCTCGACACGGAGATCCTCTGGGAACGCAGCGCCGCCGGCGATCACGGCTTCCACGCCTGGATCGCCTGCGAATCGGGCGCGGCGATGGCGATGCGCCGCTACCTCACCGGCGCACTCGGCATCGACCGGCGCGCCGTGGCGTGCATGGGCTACTGGAGACTCGGTCGCGCGCTGGATTGAAGTGCTGACCCGTGAGGCGACCGGCGGCCGCTACGGGCGTCTCCCGTAAAGCCTCGTCGCGGCCATGGGCCGCTCCTACAACGGCTCTGCATATGGGTAGAGCGCAGCGACACCCATCAGATCTTCGAGCACGCGACGCCGCAAACACGGCGCATCAATCGACCCGCCGCATCTCGAAGATCCGGTCGTCCGACAGCGCGGTGAAGTACCCCGTCGTCGAGGTGAAGTTCTTGTCCGGAAATTCCGTGCCCGGCGCGACCCGGCACATCAGGAACGCGCGCGAATACGCGCACTGCAGGCGCGCCTCCGGACCGATGCCCGGGAACAGGCCGTACTGCTCCATCGCGCTCAGCGGCAACAGCGCGAGACCCTCGCCGCGGAACATCGCCAGCCAGCCGCGGCCTTCGGCGCGCACCACCAGCTGCGCATCGGCGGGAAACGCGTCGCCGCCCGAACCCGCAGGCCGATAGGTCCCGCTGAGGCCGTCGGCCGCATGCGCAAAGCCCGTCGCGCACAGTGCGGCCACGAGCATCAGCGCGCGGCGGATCACGCCAGTACCTCGGCGACCTCGCCGTAGAGGTCGTGCTCGTCGCTGCCCATGATCGCCACGTCGACGAAATCGCCGGGCTGCAGATCGGCCTCGCGGCCGTCCTGGATCTGCACCACGCCGTCGATCTCGGGCGCGTCGCCCATCGAGCGCGCGATCGCCAGATCGCCGTCGACCATGTCGACGAGACACATCTGCACAGTGCCGACCTTGGCCTCGAGCCGCGCGGTCGAGATCTCCGCCTGCTTCTCCATGAAGCGCGCGAGACGCGCCTGCTTCACTTCCTCCGGCACCGCGTCCGGCAGCGCATTGGCCGTCGCGCCTTCGACCGGCGAATACGCGAACGCGCCGACGCGGTCGAGCTGCGCCTCGTCGAGGAAGTCGAGCAGCTGCTGGAAGTCGTCCTCGGTCTCGCCGGGGAAGCCGACGATGAAGGTGCTGCGGATCGTCAGCTCCGGGCAGATCTCCCGCCAGCGCGCGATGCGCTCGCGGGTCTTGTCGATCGCGCCCGGACGCTTCATGAGTTTCAGGATGCGCGGGCTGGCGTGCTGCAGCGGCACGTCGAGATACGGCAGCAGCTTCGGCATGCCGTCGGCATGGCGCTCGGTCATCAGCGGAATGATGTCGTCGACATGCGGATACGGATACACGTAATGCAGGCGCGTCCACACGCCCAGTTCCGACAGGCCTTCGCACAGCGCCTTCATCCGCGTGGCGTACTGGCGCTCGCGCCAGGTGCGCTCGGCGTAGCGCACGTCGACGCCGTAGGCCGAGGTGTCCTGCGAGATCACCAGCAGTTCGCGCACGCCGCCGCGCACGAGCTTCTCGGCCTCGCGCAGCACGTCGTCGACCGGGCGCGAGACCAGGTCGCCGCGCATCGACGGGATGATGCAGAAGCTGCAGCGGTGGTTGCAGCCTTCGGAGATCTTCAGATACGCGTAGTGCTTCGGCGTCAGCTTGATGCCGATGTCGTCGGCCGCCGCGCGGCGCGGCACCAGATCCAGGAACGGGTCGTGCTTCTGCGGCAGCGCCGAATGCACCGCGCGCATCACCGAGCCGTAGTCCTGTGGACCGCTGATCGACAGCACGCCCGGATGCGCCTCGCGGATCACCGCTTCGCGCTTGCCCAGGCACCCGGTCACGATGACCTTGCCGTTCTCGGCGATGGCCTCGCCGATCGCGTCCAGCGATTCGGTCACCGCCGAATCGATGAAGCCGCAAGTGTTGACGACGACGACGTCGGCATCGTCGTAGGTCTGGACGATGTCGTAGCCCTCGACACGGAGCTGGGTGAGGATGCGTTCGGAATCGACGAGGGCTTTCGGACAGCCGAGGCTGACGAACCCGACCTTGGGATTGGCTGCGGACATGGGAACCGTGGCTTGGGGATGGCCGCCGAGGGCGGCTGGGATCGCGTTCGCGCGGCGGTGGCGCCCGCGCGCGATGGCCCGCAGTATACCGCCGGCCCACCTGTGGACCGGCTGCACGGATTCGTGGTTGGTACCCGGTTAGACTCGGGTCGCCACCTGAACAGTGAATTCCCCATGGGCCGGGACGTCATCATCGCCACGCCCGCCGGACCGGTGAACGCCTGGCGTGCCGACCCGCCGTACGGCGCCGCCGCGCTGGGCGCGGTGGTCGTGATCCAGGAGATCTTCGGCGTCAACGCGCACATCCGCAGCGTCGCCGACGGATATGCCGCCGCCGGCTACGTGGTGCTCGCACCTGCGCTGTTCGATCCGGTCGCGCGCAATGTCGAACTCGCCTACGACGACGACGGCTTCGCGCGCGGCCGCGAACTGGTCGAGGCGCTGGGCACCGAGCGAGCGCTGGGCATCCTGCGCGCCTGCCGCGACGTGCTGCAGGCCGAAGGCCATCGCGGCATCGGCGTGGTCGGTTTCTGCTGGGGCGGCACGCTCGCATTCCTCGCCAATACCCGCCTGGGCCTGCCGGCGGTCAGCTACTACGGCGCGCGCACGGTGCCGTTCCTCGACGAACCGCTGCAGGCGCCGATGCTGTTCCATTTCGGCATCGACGACCCGAGCATTTCCGGCGAGGACATCGAACGACACCGCACCTGCCAGCCCGACGCCGAGTTGCAGGTGCATCCCGGTGGCCACGGCTTCAATCGCGATGTCGACCCGCGCCACTACCATGCCGACAGCGCCGCCGCCGCGCGGCGCGCCACCCTCGCCTTCCTCGACGCCGCGCTGCGGCAGGATGCGACGCCATGACCCACGCTGCCTACACGCTGCATCCGCAGCTCGCCGACGACACCCATCCGCTCGCGACGCTCGGGCTGTGCGAACTGCGCCTGATGGACGACGCCAACTATCCGTGGCTGGTGCTGGTGCCGCGCATCGCCGATGCGCGCGAACTGATCGATCTCGATGCCGACCAGCGCCGCCTGCTGACCGACGAGATCGACACCGCCGCGCGCCTGCTGCGCGATGCGTTCCGGCCCTACAAGCTCAACATCGCCGCGCTCGGCAACATGGTCGAGCAGTTGCACGTGCACGTGATCGGCCGCGAACAGGACGACCCGGCGTGGCCCGCGCCGGTCTGGGGACGTGTCGCCGCGCGGCCCTACACGCCCGAACAGCTCGTCGCGCGGATCGGCCAGTTGCAGGACGCGTTACACGATTGAGCCGGCACTCATGCCGGCCGGCACAGGCGCATCAGCGTGCGCGCACCACGCGCGTGCCGGCGACGAAATCGTGGCCGCAGCGGCGGTCCTGGCGGAAGATCATGCAGACACTGCCGAGCACCAGCAGGGCGCCCAGGCACGGAATCGCGCCGACCACCTGCAGCGGGAAATAGCGCGCGAGGATCGCGCGAGGCGCGCTCACCGGCCGACCGTCGAGCGTGACGATGCGGATGCCGAGCAGCCGCTTGCCCCAGGTCTGTCCACCCGTGTGAAGCGGCCACCAGTGGACCGCCGCGAACACCGCCAGACCGATGCAGATCCACAGCAGCTGCAGGCCGAATCCGATCTGCTGCCCGCTGCGGGACGCCTCGATCGCAGCCGCCCAGTAACCGCCTAGCCACATGATCGGGGTCATCACGGCCAGACCGATCAGGCCGTCGATCAGCACCGCCCCGAGCCGGGTGCCGCGTTCGGCGAGCACCTCGCCGTCGTCGGCCTGCAACGGCGCGGCCGGCGCCTGGTAGGGATTGGAATCGTGCATCGTGCGTCCTTGCGTGATGGGTCGATGGGTCAGGTCAGGTCGGGTCAGGTGCGCGGCAGGGTGACGCCGCGCTGGCCCTGGTACTTGCCGCCGCGATCCTTGTACGAGGTCTCGCAGACGTCGTCGGCATCGGACTGGAAGAACAGCATCTGCGCCACACCCTCGTTGGCATAGATGCGCGCCGGCAACGGCGTGGTGTTGCTGAATTCCAGCGTCACGTGGCCTTCCCATTCCGGCTCGAGCGGCGTGACGTTGACGATGATCCCGCAGCGCGCGTAGGTGCTCTTGCCCAGGCACACGACCAGCGTGTCGCGCGGAATGCGGAAGTACTCGACCGTGCGCGCGAGCGCGAAGGAATTGGGCGGGATGATGCACTCGTCCGCTTCGACGTCGACGAAGCTGCCGGGATCGAAATGCTTGGGATCGACGATCGTCGAGTTGATGTTGGTGAAGATCTTGAACTCGCGCGAGCAGCGCACGTCGTAGCCGTAGCTCGACGTGCCGTAGCTGACGATGCGCTGGCCGGCCGGATCCAGCTTGACCTGTCCCGGCTCGAACGGCTCGATCATGCCCTGCGTCTCGGACATGCGTCGGATCCAGCGGTCGCTCTTGATGCTCATCGTGGAGTTCCTGCGGCGCGGCGGCCTGGACGCGCATTGTCGCCGCCTTGCCCGCCTGCGTCACCCCGCCGCGGCCATGCCGCGGGCCGCGTCAGACCAGGGACGCGGAAATCGATATCGGTGCCCGCGGCCGCTTCTCGAGTTCTTCCACTAGCCGTCGCGCGGTGGCGCGGTAGGCCTGCGCGGCGGGCGAATCGGGCGCCGCCACGACGATCGGCACACCGGCATCGCCCTGCGCGCGGATGCCGATCTCCAGCGGCAGCGAACCCAGCAACGGCACGCCGTACTGCGCGGCCATGCGCTGGCCGCCCCCGTCGCCGAACAGGTGCTCGACATGTCCGCAGCTCGAGCACACGTGCTGGGCCATGTTCTCGACCAGCCCGAGCACCGCGACCTCGACCTTCTCGAACATCTTCAGCGCCTTGCGCGCATCGAGCGTGGCCACGTCCTGCGGCGTCGTCACGATGACCGCGCCGGCGACCGGAATCTTCTGCGCCAGCGTGAGCTGGATGTCGCCGGTGCCCGGCGGCAGATCGACGAGCAGATAGTCGAGCGCCTCGTCCCCGCCCCACAGCGTGTCGTTGAGCAGCTGCGTCAACGCCGATGTCGCCATCGGCCCGCGCCAGATCATCGGCGTGTCCTGGTCGACCAGCAGCCCGATCGACATCGCTTCGATCCCGTGCGCACGTATCGGCAGGATCGACTTGCCGTCCGGACTGTCCGGCTTGCCCGACACCCCCAGCATCATCGGAATGCTCGGCCCGTAGACATCCGCATCGAGCACCCCGACCCGCGCACCATCGGCGGCCAGCGCGAGCGCGAGGTTCACTGCAGTCGTGGATTTGCCCACACCGCCTTTGCCCGAGCCGATGGCGAGGATGTTGCGGATGCGGAGGTGGGGAGAGAGCTTGGGCTGTACGCAACGCGCCGTCGTAGAAGGCATCTTGTCTTTCAATGTAGTCAATTCGGTTTCACTGCAGTTGTTGCGTAGAGGCCCAGCATGCACATGAATTTCAGCTTTTCCAGAAAATCCTGCTGAGCAAGATGACGCTACAAACTGCTCACTAGATGTGCAGGGACGAGCCTTGGTTGGTGGACGGCGCCGGCAATGGCTCCCTGCCAACCTAGCCTCCATCTGCGTCAGCAGCGCATTGAACCGGGGGCGGGTTGGTCGCCACGTCCATAGGGCGCGATGTTCTCACTGCTGCGCTACGGATGATGCTGAACTCGCCCGAATTGTGGATCGCGGCCGGCACGCTGTGGGTGCTCGACGCGTTGCTCAATGTGTCGATGCAACTCCAGCGCCACCAACCCGGCATCGTAGTGAAACATGTGATAGCGCCGTAGCAGCAAGAGCCATGACTCAACCGCAAGCTGGATCCGGAAGATCCTGCCAGCACGATACGGTCGTCCCGCTCGAACCGGAAGAACAGGCACATGAACGTTGCCAAAATTTGACCGAAAACGTGAAAGCGGTGTTACGATCGGCTCACGCTCTCTTAACCTTGCGTTCAACAAGCGGCATAAGTACTTGATAAATAAGGGGATTAAAATGCGTTCGCGCTCTAGCCGACCTACCATCGCACTTCGCCGTCATCCGCTTCAGCTGGCACTCGCTGCCGCACTTCTTCTGCCAGTGGGTCTCGCCTCTGCACAAAGCACCACGACAGGAGAGGAAGACGAAGATTCCACGACACCCTCTTCGCAGAGCGAGCAAAGCGCAGCTCCGACCGCAACTCTGGATCGTGTCAGCGTCACAGGTTCGCGCATCGCGCGGGACACCTACAACTCGGTGTCGCCTGTCCAGGTGATCAACCGTGAAGAATCGACGCTGGCGGGCTTCAACTCTACGGCGGGCGTGCTGCAGAGTAATTCGGTGACGGGCGGCTCGTCGCAGATCAACAACGCATACGGCGGATTCGTTGTCAACGGCGGCCCAGGCGTGAACACGCTTTCGCTGCGTGGCCTTGGCGCTACCCGCACGCTGACGCTCCTCAATGGTCGCCGCGTCGCACCGGCTGGCTCGCGAGGCGCAGTGGGCTCGGCAGACCTCAACGTGTTGCCGAACATCATGATCGAGCGGATCGAGGTGCTGAAGGACGGCGCATCCTCGATCTACGGTTCCGACGCAGTGGCGGGCGTGGTCAACGTGATCACGCGTACGCGTGTGGACGATACGACTGTCGAGTTCCAGCGCAATTTCACCCAGGACGGCGGCGGCGACGAGACGCGCGCGGGCATCATGACCGGGGCTACCGGCGATCGCTGGCACCTGTCCGGCTCGCTCGAAATGTACCAGCGCTCCGAACTGACGGTCGGGCAGCGCGGCTGGGCCAGCGATTGTCCCCAACCGCTCCTCGGCCGCAATGCCGACGGTAGCTACGGTGCCGATGACTATATCGACCCGCGCACGGGCCAGGCGAAGTGCTGGACCATCGACGACAGCGGCGTGACGATCAACACGATCGGCACCGCGAATCTGATCGGCGTGCCCGGCTTCGGCAGCGTCGGTGCGGGCGCGAACGGCGACATCTTCAACCGCTGGCGTCCGAATCCGGGCGTCACTACCGGTCTCCCTGGATATGAGGGCGTCGACTACTTCGGTCGCGACGGCTATGACCCGGCGATGCTGCGCGAGTCGCTCATCTCGCCCACCAAGAACACCACCGGCTTTCTGCAGGGTGGCTTCGATCTCAACACACTGGGCGACGCCGAGGTCTACTTCGAGGGCCTGGTGCATCGCCGCGAATCGCGCCAGACGGGCTACCTCCAGCACAGTCTCGACTATCCGGTGGGAAGCCCGCTCCTCGGCTCGCTCTCCACTCTTCCCGCATGGCTTGCTGCGCCCGCAGACGGATCCACCGGCGGCCGTAATGTGTCGGTGCGTGCATTCATCGGCTGGGGTCCCTATAAGAATTGGCAGGAAGTGGACTTCTTCCGTGCGACCGGCGGCATCCGTGGCAATCTGGGTACGGAGTGGAGCTACGACGGGCATTACAGCCATGCACGCTCGGATTCGGCCTACTTCACCGAGAACCGTCTGACGGACCGCATCGCCCGCAGTCTCGACATCGTTTCGGACGGAAGCGGTGGCTTCGTCTGTCGTGATCAATCAGACGGCTGCGTCGCCGCGCCGGCGCTGACTGCCGCAGTGGTCGGTGGAGACATTCCGCAGACCTATCGCAACTACATCATGCAGGATACCCGCGGCCAGACGGTCTATACCGAGTCGACGTTCAATTTCGGCGTCAACGGTCCGTTGTTCGACCTTCCTGCAGGTGCCGTCAGTACCGCGATCGGTGTCGAGCACCGCCGCCAGGAGATCGACGATACGCCTGATATCAATTCGATCAACAACAACCTCTACGGTTTCACCGCGTCGCAGCCCACTCGTGGTAAGGATTCGGTGAGCGAGGCCTATATCGAGTTCGAGGTGCCGGCGCTCTCAGGTTTGCCGTTCGCGCAGGAACTGACGTTCAACGCGTCCGCACGCTACACCGACTACGACTCCTACGGCGACGATTCGACGTGGAAGCTGGGCATGCTGTTCACGCCTGTGAACTGGCTGTCGATTCGAGCCTCTCGCGGTACTTCGTTCCGTGCTCCGGCGCTGTTCGAACAGTACCTCGGCGCTACCAGCGGATTCCTGTCGTCGGCCACGGACCCTTGTAATGAGTACGGCAACCGGAACCCGACGTCGGCGCGTTATCAGAACTGTGCCAGCGAGGGGCTACCGACCAACTTCCAGCAGACGAGCAGTGTGACCTCGATCACCCAAGGCGGTGCCGAAACCGGCTTGGCTGCTGAGACCTCGGTCGCAATGACCGCCGGCATCGTGCTGCAGCCGGAATTCCCGGCATGGTTCGGTGACCTGTCGTTCGCAGCCGATTACTACGACATCAAGGTGGACAACGGCGTTGCACGCCTGTCTGGTCAGAACGTGATGAACCTCTGCTACGACAGCCAACCTGCGGATTTCAACGCAAATGCAGGCCAGTGCAGCCTGGTGACGCGTGGTGTGAACAACGGCATGACGGTGACGTCCGGCTACGTGAACATCTCCGAGAGCGTCGTGCGCGGGTGGGATTTCACTACCCGCTACGTCCGCGACATCGGCCCTGGTTCATTCCGGACGACTGCACAGGTGTCGAACTACCTGATGCAGGCGGGTCGCACCTTCCCGACCGATCCTCTGCGCAACCGGACGGGCACCGTCGCTGCTCCTCAGTACACGGGTAATCTGGACATCTCGTATTCTGTCCGTAACTGGCTGGTTCGCTACGGGCTCGATTGGGTAGCGTCGACGAACGACTACGACTACTACGAGACGTACTTCGATACGGACTATCGTCCCGACTATCTGCTCGAGACCGGAGACTACTTCCTGTCCAGCCTGTCGGTGCAGTACCGGGGAGACAACTGGTCGGCAACTGTCGGTGCGCGCAATATTGGCGACAAGGAGCCGCCGATGGTGTCCGCTGGCTGGGGCAACCGTATCGGCAATGCTCCGCTATACAGCGGATACGACTACCTGGGCCGCTCGTTCTTCTTCAACCTGTCGAAGACGTTCTGAGCTGCAACAGCAGTAAAGAGTTAATCCTGTGAGACAAAGCCGCCACTCGCCGAGTGGCGGCTTTTTTTTGTCTCATTGGAGTACGCTTGTACGAGTCTCAAAACTGGATCAGAACCACGTGAAACGGATACTTTTCGCCCTTTCGTTTGCCTCGACCTTTGCTTTGATGCAGCCCACACAAGCCGAAGCCAAGCCCACGGTTCCGAGCATCGAGCAGTTGGCCGCGTTTGCCCAGTTTTCCGGATTTACCCTTTCCCCAGACGGCCGGCACATCGCTGCATTACGTGCGGATGGCGAGGAGCGCGTCATCGCCGTCTGGAAAACCGATGCGTTGGACCAGGCCCCGACGCTGATCGGCTCGAACCGGATGAAGATCAACAGCGTTTCATTCATCAAGAACGATCGGCTAGCCGTGTCGTTCTGGCAGCCTTTCGATCTGCGCTCCGAACGCGTAACCAGAACGTTCCTTAACAAGCTGATGATCACCGACCTTCAGGGCAAGGACTGGAAGGAGCCGCTGACGCTACCTCGCCCCACCAGCCGATCCGAGGAACTGATGCAGGCCCGCATCAGCCCCACTGTTCTGGACAGTCTCCCCAACGATCCGCACCACATCCTGGTCGTCAACAACGTAGGCAGCAATGCTGGTGACGTCTATCGCGTGGATCTGCGCAATTATTCTTCCGTACGCATACAGATTTCCGGCGAGAATGTCGCCGGCTATGTCACCGACCTCGGTGGCGAGCTCCGCGCAAGACTGCAAAACAATGTCGACGGCGTCGGCGCTTTCATCGCGGCGGAGTTCCGGAATCCGCAGACCAACGCATGGGAAGAACACTTTCGTTCCTACGTGAAGAACCGGGACCAAACGCAGATCATCGGTTTCAGCAGCGACCCGAACATTGCTTTTGTCGAAAGCAATGAAGGGCGTGACAAGTCTGTCGTGTACGAATACGACATCGCCGCGAAGCAGCGAAAGGAAATCTTGTTCGAACACAAGTTCTTCAACGCGAACCGTGTGCTCGTGAATCCCTACCGCAGCGCGGGTGATGGCTTTGGGACGATCCTGGGCCTTGGTTATGAAGGCCCGCGCGGGGACGACGTTGAATGGACAGCGCCGCAGATGCGCGCGCTCGACGCCGGTCTCCGCCAAGCCCTTGGCATTACAAACACGCGTGTGGAGATCGTAGATCCCGCGACTGCTGCTCGTGCCACGATCGACTATGCGGCTGAGAAGGACTATCGGATTACAGGTTTCACACCCGATTTTTCAACCGTATTGCTCATGGTGAGCGGATCGTCAGCGCCGCCTGAGTATTACTTGTTCCGGAATGGCCAGCTGTCCTTGCTCGCGAAAGCCTATCCTGAAATCGATCCGCGCTCGCTCGGCAAGACGGAACTCGTGTACTACCCCGCGCGCGACGGGCTCCAGATTCCGGCATTCCTGACACGTCCTGACGAAGAACTCTGCGGCACCGGTCCGTTGCCTGCGGTGGTGCATCCGCATGGCGGCCCCTGGTCACGCGACTCGATGGACTTCGACGGATCCATGTGGGTACCCCTGATGGTGTCGCGCTGTCATGTCGTACTTCGGCCCCAGTTCCGCGGGTCAGATGGATGGGGCCGCAAGCTCTGGATGGCCGGCGATATGGAATGGGGCCAGAAAATGCAGGACGATAAAGATGACGGCGCAGAATGGTTGCTCGAACGCGGCATCGCCCAGCAAGGCCGCATCGCGATGTTTGGCTATTCCTACGGCGGATACTCCGCCTTCGCAGCGGCCGTTCGCCCGAACAGGCTGTACAAGTGCGCCATCGCTGGCGCTGGCGTGTCCGACATCGAGAGGATCTGGGCAAGGTTCTATACCAACCCGTTCTTCCGCCAGGCACAGGCTCCGACGGTCAAGGGCCTTAGCCCTCTGACGCAAGCTGCGAACATCCAGATCCCGATCATGGTGTACCACGGTGTCCGCGACCAGACGGTGCCTATCGAGCAGTCGCAATGGTTCGTCGCGAGGGCCAAGCAATCTGGACAGGACGTCGATTACCACGAGATCGCTGATTATGCGCATGGTCCGGCCTGGACCCGCACGATCATGGCGGAGCAGTTGGGAGTCATCGACGATTATTTGCGCGAAGGATGCGGCGGCCGAGGTCTCTGAACCATCGCTTTCCGCACCGAGCAGCTGCGGTGCCGACTCGCAGTAGATAGGCTATAAGGCCGGTGTGCGACGCCACCGGCCCGCCGACTTTCCTTGGAGGGATCATGCGTATTACCAAGCAATTGTGTCTTCCGGTTGCCCTGTTTCTGATGATCGTGTCGTCGACAGCATCTGCTCAGAGCCCCGTCGGCCGCTGGAAGACCATCGACGATGAGACCGGTCGGGTGAAGTCGATCGTCGAGATCACCCAGGCGGCCAATGGCACGCTGAGCGGACGCGTGGCGCAGGTGCTGCAATCCGACCGCGGACCGAACCCGGTCTGCGACAAGTGCACCGGCACCCGTCGCAACCAGCCGATCACCGGCATGACGATCCTGTGGGATCTCAAGCCGAACGGCAGCGAGTGGTCGGGCGGCACGATCCTCGACCCAGCGAACGGCAAGACCTACAAGTCCAAGGCCAAGATGCTCGATGCGAACCGCATCGGTGTGTCGGGCTGCGTCGCCTTCATCTGCCGCGAGCAGGTCTGGCAGCGCGAGTGACGCCGGCTTCCAATGGGTGAGCGAAAGGCCCGGCAGATGCCGGGCCTTTCGTTTCCGGCACCGGCGGAAGCCCCCGTCTGCACGCGGGCTGGCATGGACAAGTGACCAAGACGTTGCGGCGTCGAACGCGTTGCGATCCGAATCCGGCACGGATGCATCGAGCGCCGGCACAGCCAATGCGCGATCGAAGACGTTTTTGCGCGCGTTTCACCCGCAGCGCAGGCGTTCTGTGCAGGTCCGCAGATCCTTGGCGTCAGCGAGGGGCCGCGCCGGGCGCATGCGATAATCCCGCTCCGCCCGCTCCCAAGCCTCACCCCATGTCGCGCACGCTGCTCGTCACCACCGCCCTGCCCTATGCCAACGGGCCGCTGCACCTCGGCCATCTGGTCGGTTACATCCAGGCCGACATCTGGGTGCGGGCGCGGCGCATGGATGGGGACACGGCGCGCTTCGTCTGCGCCGACGACACTCACGGCACGCCGATCATGCTGGCGGCCGAGAAGGCGGGGGCGACGCCGGAGGCCTTCATCGCCGGCATCCAGGCCGGGCACGAGCGCGATTTCGCGGCGTTCGGCGTGGACTTCGATCATTACGATTCGACCCATTCGGCGACCAACCGCACGATGGTCGAGACGATCTATGCGCGGCTCGACGCCGGTGGCCATATCGCGCGTCGCGACGTGGCGCAGCTGTTCGATCCGGTGCGCGGCATGTTCCTGCCCGACCGCTACGTCAAGGGCATCTGCCCCAAGTGCGGCACGCCGGACCAGTACGGCGACAACTGCGAGAGCTGCGGTGCCACCTATTCGCCGAGCGACCTGATCGATCCAGTCTCAGTCGTCAGCGGCGCGACGCCGGAAGTGCGCGAGTCGGAACACTTCTTCTTCGAGCTCGGTCATTTCGAGGCCTTCCTGCGCGACTGGCTGGCGGGCGATGTCGCCGTGTCCGGCGTCAAGGCGAAGCTTGCGGAATGGCTCGATGGCGACGGCGGCCTGCGCGCTTGGGACATCTCGCGCGACGCGCCGTACTTCGGCTTCGAGATTCCGGGCCATCCGGGCAAGTTCTTCTACGTCTGGCTGGATGCACCGATCGGCTACCTCAGCAGCTTCAAGGCGCTGTGCGACCGCGAAGGGCTGGACTTCGACAACTGGCTCGCGCCCGAAGGCGGCGCCGAGCTGCACCACTTCATCGGCAAGGACATCGTCAATTTCCACGGTCTGTTCTGGCCGGCGATGCTGCACGGGGCCGGCCTGCGCGCGCCGACGCGGCTGCACGTCAACGGCTATCTGACCGTCGACGGCGCGAAGATGTCGAAGTCGCGCGGCACCTTCGTCATGGCGCGCACGTATCTCGACCAGGGCCTGGATCCCGAGGCGCTGCGCTATTACTTCGCCGCGAAGTCCTCAGGCGGCGTCGACGATCTCGACCTCAACCTCGGCGATTTCATCGCGCGCGTGAACAGTGATGTCGTCGGCAAGCTGGTCAACCTCGCCAGCCGCTGCGCCGGCTTCATCGGCAAGCGCTTCGACGGCCGTCTGGCCGACGCGCTGCCGGAGCCGGAGACCTATGCGCGCTTCGTCGAGGCGCTGGCGCCGATCCGCGAGAGTTACGCGCGCAACGAGCCGGCCAGCGTGCTACGCCAGGTGATGGCGCTGGCCGACGAGGCCAACCGCTACATCGACGACCGCAAGCCGTGGGTGATCGCCAAGCAGGACGGCAGCGATGCCGAACTGCAGGCGGTCTGCACGCAGGGTCTTAACCTGTTCCGTGTACTGGCGACGGCGTTGCGGCCGGTGTTGCCGCGCGTGTCGCGCGATGTCGATGCGTTCTTCGCCGCGCCGGCCGACACGTGGGCCGCGCTCGACGCGCCGCTGCTCGGCCACATGATCCAATCCTACGCCCCGCTTTTCACCCGAATCGACCCCAAGCAGATCGACGCCATGACCGACGCCTCCAAGGACACCCTCGCCGCCGCACCGGCCACACCCGCCGCCGCGAAGAAGCCGGCTGAAGCACCTGCCGCGACGCCGGCGAAAGCCCCGGACGCGGATGCACCGGCGCACATCTCGATCGACGATTTCGCCAAGCTCGACCTGCGCATCGGCAAGGTCGTCGCCTGCGAGTTCGTCGAGGGCTCAGACAAGCTGCTGCGCTTCGAACTCGATGCCGGCGATCTGGGCACGCGCCAGATCTTCTCCGGCATCCGCGCCAGCTATGGCGAGCCCGACACGCTGGTCGGCCGCAACGTGGTGTTCATCGCCAATCTCGCGCCGCGCAAGATGCGCTTCGGCATCAGCGAGGGCATGATTTTGTCGGCCGGCTTCGACGGCGGCGCGCTCGCGCTGCTGGATGCCGATGCCGCCGCGCAGCCGGGCATGCCGGTGCGCTGAGCCGCGGCATCCGCCGCGACACGCGCAGCCGCCGCCACGCATGTCAGTGCCCCTCGTCGAACGTCTCGACCGCCTGTTGCCGCAGACCCAATGCGGCCAGTGTGGTTTCGACGGCTGTCGTCCCTACGCCGAAGCGATGGCACGCGGCGAGGCGGCCGTCAATCGTTGTCCACCCGGCGGCGATGCCGGCGCGCGCATGCTCGCCCGCGCACTCGATACCGCAGCGTTGCCCTTCGACCGCGCACGCGGCGAGCACCACGCGGTGCCGCCGGTGGCGCTGGTCATCGAGGCCGACTGCATCGGCTGCACCAAGTGCATCCAGGCCTGCCCCGTCGATGCGATCGTCGGCGCCTCGAAGCTGATGCACACCGTGCTCGTCGACGCCTGTACCGGATGCGGGCTGTGCGTACCGGCATGCCCGGTGGATTGCATCGAGATGGTCGCGGCCGCCTGAGCGGCCGTCGCGTCAGCCGTCGGACGCCGCCCGTGCCGCGCCCGGCGTCGCGTCGCCCGGCGCACAGGCCGCACACACCCGCTCCACCGCGTAGCCCTTCGCCGCGAGCTTCTCGACCACGCCGTCGGGCCCGACCAGATGCAGCGCGCCGACGACGACGAGGATGTCGTCCGGCTGTTGCAGCATCTGCTCGAGCTTGGGCAGCCAGGCGTCGTTGCGCTCGGTGTTGATGCGCGCGTAGAGCGCGGGGAAGCGCGCCTGCATGTCGAGGCCCATCTCCTGCCACAGCGCGTCGGCATCGCCGGCGCGCCAGGTCTCGTGCAGGGCCTGGATCGAGTCGGGACCCGCGCCGGCCTGCTCCAGCGCTTCCTGCAGCATCTGGGTCTGTTCCAGCCGGCCCATGCCGTCGAGCAGTGCGATCTGCTGCTGCGCCGATTCCAGGCCCGCGGTCGGCGTGTCGGCTGCCTGGGCCTGGCGCGCCAGTTGCGCGTCCATGCCCAGTTGCGCCTGCAGGCCGAAGCGGCCGAGTTCGGTGGTCGTCACCAGCAGCGACACGAACCAGGGTTCGAACAGCTGCAGGCTCGATGCGCCACCGGCTGCCTGGAGTGACGCCGCATTCGCCTCGGCCCATGCGCGCAGCTGGGTCGCGGTCTGCGCGGGAATCTCGTCGTCGAGCTTGCTGCCGTCGCTGCGCAGGCCGGCCTGCATCATCTGCAGGCCCAGCGTCGGCGAATGCAACTCTTCCGGTGCGAGTTCGAACACCACTTCACCGGCGCCGGACACGACCCGCGCCACGTCTTCGGACAGCGGATAGTCGGCAGGCGTCAGGAAATGGAAGGAGCCGAGCAGGTACAGCGCGCCATGCGCACCGCTGACCCGCCACAGCAGCGGCACCGGCGCCGGTGCCAACGCGCCGTAACCGACCGCGGGCGTGTCCTGCAGGCCATCGGCCGGCACGACCACAGGCGAGAGCAGCGTCGCCGGTGCTTCGAGCGGCGGCAATTCGGCCTGGCCCGCACCGCCGGCGACCAGACAGACCAGCAGCACACACGAACGGATGAAACGGAGCGGCGCGGATCGACGCATGCGGAAAACGTCCTCTGGATTCGGAGTCATACCGTGGTCGCGGGACGATAGGCCTTCTCGCCCGCGGGAATCGCGAGGTCGAGCCGGTTGCCGGCCGGCGGCAGCGGGCACGTCGCGAACGCGGTGAACGCGCACGGCGGGTTGTAGGCGCGATTGAAGTCGAGCTGCAGTCGGCCATCGGCGCCCGGCGCGGGCGCATCCAGATAGCGGCCGGCGCTGTAGCTGCCGTGGCCGCTGGTGCGGTCGGCGAAGATCAGGAACAGCGTGCCCTCGCCGCCATCGAGCGCCTGCAGCGTGTAGCGCGTGCCTTCGCGCTCGAACGAGACGGTGCCCGGCGTCGGCGTGTCCTCGACCATGCTCAGGATGTTGGCGATCGGCAATGTCGCGCCGGCCGCCGCCGGTTCGAAGGTCGCATCGACCCGCCAGTCGCGCGCGGTCGGCCAGTAATCGATGCCGGTGAAACGCGTGCGCGTACGCGCATTCTCGTGGCGCGCGCGTACGAACGCCGCGCCGCCGCGTTCGATGATCGACAGCGCGCCCTTGCCGTCGTCGAAGCCGAGCGCACTGGGCGATGCCTCGGCGTCGGACTGCAGGCGCACGCGGCCGCGCACCGGCTCGCCGTCGAGCGTCACCGAGACGCCGCGCTCGGGCGTGAACCAGTAGCCGCCGTCGTCGGACTGCAGCAGGCCGAGCTTCTCGGGCCCCATCGACAGGCGGATGCCGGCCGTCTTCCCGCTGCCGATGAAATGCGATTTCAGTTCGATGCGATGCAGGCCGATCAGGCTGAGCCAGCCGTCGGGCGCGACCAGTTCCGCGCGGCGCGCGTCCTGCCAGACGCGGGTCTGCGCCGAGAACACCACGTCGAGCCGCGCCGCATCGGCGCGCGCGGCCGGATCCTCGCCGTCGACGGTCTGGCCGCAGGCGGCGAGCAAGACCACCAGTCCGATCGTGCAGCAGTGGCGCCATCGCAGCATGTCAGCGTCCTCGCAAAAACCAGCGGTCGATCTCGGCGAGCGGAAAATGCGCCCACGTCGGACGGCCATGATTGCATTGCCCGGAGCGTTCGGTCGCCTCCATCTGCCGCAGCAGGGCGTTCATCTCGGGCACCGTCAGCCGCCGGTTCGCGCGCACCGCGCCGTGGCAGGCCATCGTCGACAGCAGCTCGTCGCGCGCCGAGCGCACGCGCAGGCTCTCGCCGTGCTCGCGCAGATCGGCCAGCACGTCGCGCAGCAGCGCTTCGGTATCGCCGTGCGCGAGCAGGGCCGGCACGCCGCGCAGCAGCAGCGACTGCTTGCCGGCACGCGAGACTTCGAAACCGAGTTCGGCGAGCGTCGCGGCTTCTGCTTCGGCGACATCGGCCTCGCGTTCGGAGACCGCGACGGTCTGCGGCACCAGCAGCGGCTGGGTACGCACGCCTTCGCCGTCGTGCGCGGTCTTGAGCTTCTCGTAGCCGATGCGCTCGTGCGCGGCATGCATGTCGACGACGATCATGCCGTCGGCCGCCTGGCTCAGGATGTAGATGCCGTGCAGCTGCGCGACCGCGTAGCCGAGCGGCGGCACCAAGGTGCCGGCATCGTCGACCGCGGCGTCGGGCGCCATCGGCGATGGCGCCCAGGTGTCGGCGCCGGCCGCGACATGCGCAGGCGTGGCGCCGTAGAGCCCGGCGTAGGCCGCGCGCGCTTCGTCGACGCGCAGCGCGAGATTCGACTGCGGCATCGGCCGCGACCAGTCGGGCATCGCCACCGATCCAGTCGCCGGCACGGCCGCGAACGCCGTCATCGCCGCATCCGCCGGCGCGTGGCCTGTCTGGCCTGCGCGCGTATCGGCCAGCGCCTCGTGCAGCGTGCGGTAGACGAAATCGTGGATCAGGCGCGCATCGCGGAAGCGCACCTCGTGCTTGGCCGGATGCACGTTGACGTCGACGCGCGTGGGGTCGAGTTCGAGGAACAGCACATAGGCCGGCTGGCGGCCGTGGTACATCACGTCGGCGAAGGCCTGCTTGACCGCGTGCGCCACGCTGCGGTCGCGCACCGCGCGGCCGTTGACGTACAGGTACTGCTGGTCGGCGCTCGCGCGCGAATACGCGGGCTTCGCGATCCAGCCGTGCAACCGCAGACCCGCGGCGCAGTGGTCGATGCGCAGCGCGTTGTCGGCGAATTCGCGGCCCACGGTTTCGACCAGACGCGCGCCGGAGAACAGGTCCTCGTCGCCCTTGTAGCGGCGCGATGCCTTGCCGTTGTGGCTGATCCGCAGCTCGACGTCCGGACGCACCAGCGCCAGCGCGCGCAGCCATTCCTCGATGTGGCCGAGTTCGGTGCGCTCGGCGCGCAGGAACTTGCGTCGCGCGGGGACGTTGTAGAACAGGTCACGCACCTCGACCGTGGTGCCGCGCGGATGCGATCTGGGCGTGACGTCGCCGACCCGGCCACCGACGACCTCCAACGCGGCGCCGTGCGCATCGTCCTCGCGGCGTGAGATCAGCGAGAACCGGCTCACCGATGCGATCGACGGCAGCGCCTCGCCGCGGAAACCGAGCGTGGCGACCGCTTCCAGATCGTCGAGCGAGCCGATCTTGCTGGTCGCATGCCGCTGCACGGCCAGCGGCAGTTCCTCGGGCGGAATGCCGCCGCCGTCGTCGCGGATGCGGATCAGGCGGACGCCGCCTTCCTCGAGATCGATGTCGACGCGCAGCGCGCCCGCATCGAGCGCGTTCTCGACGAGTTCCTTGACCACGGACGCAGGACGTTCGACCACTTCGCCGGCGGCGATCTGGTTGACGAGGATGTCGGGAAGCTGGCGGATCGGCACGTGGGCATCGGCGACGCAGAGGCGTCGCGGCAGGAATCAACGTGGATGATAGCGGCTCGCGCGCCCCGCCCGGGATCTCAGGGGCTGCCGCCGGCGGCCACGCCCGCACCGGACGCAGCCGCCGCGCGCGCCGCATACAGCGTGCCCGGTGGCGGCTGGGCGGTGAAGTAGGTGTTGATGCCGTTGAGCACGGCGCTGGCGAGGCGGCGCTGGTGCGCGGGATCGAGCAGGCGGCGCTCTTCCTCCGGATTGGAGATGAAGCCGGTCTCGACCAGCATCGCCGGCATGTCCGCGTTGCGCAGCACCGAGAAGTTCGCGTACTCGACGTTTGCCTTGTGCGTCTTGCCGACGTTGCGCAGGCCCGAGAGCACATGCGTCGCGGCGTCCTGCGAGGCGCGCATGTGGCCGCTCTGCGCCATCTCCAGCAGCACGTTGGACAGCGTGTCCTGCGACAGCGAGACCCCGCCGACGAGATCGGCGCTGTTCTCGCGGTCGGCCAGCCAGCGTGCCTGCTGCGAAGAGGCGCCGCGCGTGGACAGGGTGTAGACCGACGAACCGTAGGCCGCGCGGTTGTGGGCGGCATCGGCATGGATCGACACGAACATGTCGGCCTTGGCGCGACGGGCGCGCAGCGCGCGTTGCGGCAGTTCGATATAGCTGTCGTTGTCGCGCACCAGATGCGCGCGCATGCCGGGCGTGGCATTGATCTGCCGCGCGAGCTCGCGCGAGATCGCCAGCACGATGTTCTTCTCGTGCGTACCGGCGGGCCCGATGGCGCCGGGATCGCGGCCGCCGTGGCCTGGATCGATCGCGATCACCAGCGGACGCATGCCCGGCCCGACCGCGGCGGGCATCGGGACCTGCGCCGGCGGCGCGACTTCGCGCTGGACGGCAGGTGGCGGCGTCGGAATGGGGGCGGGCGGCAACTGCGTCGCGGGTGCCTGCGCGGTTCCGGTGACGGGCGCAGGCGCGGACGCCGCAGGGCCCTGCTGCGGCCCCATGCTCGAGATCAGGCGCGAGGTCGCATCGTTCGATGCCAGCGCCGGATCGGCCGCGGGCGTCGCCGTCGGCGCGGCGCCGGCAGCCGGCGTCGACGCACCGGCCGCGGCGATGCGGGCGATCGGATCGCCAACGCCGTCGTCCGGCCATTCGATCACGAGCCGGGGACCGTCGGGGCCGTCCTCGATCCGCGGCGGCATCGCCTTCACCGACGACGCGAGGTCGAACACGATGCGCGTGGTGCCGGCGACCGGTTGCCCGCTGCGTACCGACTGGATCATGCCGGCACCGGCCGGCATCGCCGTCGCCCGCAGGCGCGTGCCGGGCAGGTCGACGACCAAGCGGTCGGGATTGGCGAGGGAGATCACCGAATATTCGGCGCGGGCATCGAACCTGAGCTCGGCGCGTGTGCCGGTGGCACCGGAACGCACGTCGATGCCGCGCAGTTCGGCGCCGTAGGCGAGGTTCCAGCACAGCGCGGCGATCAGGGCGATCGCCAACGCGAACTGAGACAGGTTGATCCCCCGGATGCGCATGGCGGCTAGTCAATCACCGCATCTGGAACATTGCAAGCCGTTTTTCCTTGCAAATCCGTAGCCTGCAGAGCCTTCCTATGGTTTCGGTTCAGGAAGGGCCGACAAACGGGGATCCTCGAACAGAGCGGCCAGCCATGCATTTCCCCCCTGCCCGTCCGGCACCAGTTCGACCGAACGGCCCGTGCCGTCGATCGCCAGACGGATTTCCAGGTCAGCGGGCGGCAGCGCCGAGGCGCCGCGTTCGGGCCATTCCACCAGCCACAGCGCGGCGTCGATGTCGTCGAGGCCGAGGAAGTCCAGTTCGCCGGCATCGCCGATCCGGTACAGGTCCAGATGCAGGGCTTCGCCGCCGTCGACCGGATAGCGCTCGACCAGCGTGTAGGTCGGGCTGCGCACCGTGCCGGTCACGCCGAGCGCGCGCAGCCAGGCGCGGGCCAGCGTGGACTTGCCGGCGCCGAGGTCACCCTGCAGATGCACAACGGCGCCCCTGGGCTGATGCGCGGCGAGGATCTCGGCGAGCAGGCGTGTCGCGATGTCGTCGGGAAGATGGCGGCGGATCATGCGTTCGGTTCCGGATTCGCGCAGGCGCGCAGCACATCGACCAGGTCGCCCGGCAGCAGGCCGCGTTCGCCGGCCGTACGCGCTGCGGTGTCGCCGGCCACTGCGTGCAGCAGTGCGCCGCAGGCGGCCGCATGTTCGGCATCGAGGCCCTGCGCGCGCAGCGCGGCGATCACGCCGGTCAGCACGTCCCCCATGCCACCCGTCGCCATGCCCGGATTGCCGGCGGCGACGAGCCACGGCAACCCGCCCGGCGCGCAGACCAGGGTGCCGGCACCCTTGAGCACGACGACGGCATCCCAGCGCGCGGCAAGCGCGCGGACCGCGGCCGGACGGTCGCGCTGGATCGCGGCGGTGTCGGTGCCCAGCAGACGCGCGGCCTCGCCCGGATGCGGCGTCAGCACCACGCCCGCCGGCAATGCGCACGGGCGCGCGGCGAGCAGGTTGAGCGCGTCGGCATCGAGCACCAGCGGCGTCGCGGCCGCGGTGGCCGCCTCGAGGGTTTCGTCGAACAGGGCATGGCCCCACGCGCCCTGTCCCAGGCCGGGACCGAGCGCGATGACGTCGGCGACGACGAGTGCATCGGCCAGCGCCGAGACGTTGTCGGTGCGGCGGACCATCGCCTCGGGCCAGCGCGCGAGCAGCGGCGCGACATGCACGCCCTGGGTCGCGACTTCAACCAGACCGGCGCCGGTGCGCAACGCGGCACCGGCCGCGAGCAGCACCGCGCCGCCGGTGCCGTGATCGCCACCGATCACGAGCACGCGGCCGTGGCTGCCCTTGTGTGCATTGCGCGGGCGCGGCCGCAGCCAGTGGGCGAGATCGCGCGCATCGATCCGGCGCGCCTGCGGCTGCGCGTCGGCGAAGCAGGCCGCGTCGACGCCGAGCGTGTCCAGCGACAGTGCGCCGGCGTGGTCGGGGCCGTCGCCGGTCTGCAGGCCGATCTGTGGGGCCAGGAACTGCAGCGTACGTGTCGCACGCACGGCGATACCTTCCGCGCTGCCGCGGTCGCCGGACAGCCCACTGGGCGTATCGAGCGCGAGCACCGGCACGCCGGCCGCGTTGATCGCCTCGATCAGCACGGCGGTCGCGTCGTCGGGCGCGCGCGCCAGGCCAATGCCGAACAACGCATCGACGAGGATGTCCGCTGCGGGCAAGGCGCCATCGAACGGAAGCGTCCTGCCGCCCGCGGTCTCGAACGCCGCGCACATCGCCTGCGCCGCATCGGTCCGCGGCGCATGCGCATCGAGCCGCACGACACAGGCATCGCGCCCGGCGGCCAGCGCCTGCGTCGCGAGCACGTAGCCGTCGCCGCCGTTGTTGCCCGGTCCGCAGACCACGACGATGCGCCGCGCCTGCGGCCAATGCGCCAGCAGCGTGCGCCAGCCGGCCCGACCGGCGCGCTGCATCAGTTCCGTGGCATCGGCTGCGTGCGCGAGTGCCGCGGCCTCGATCGCCCGCAGCGCGGCCGCGTCGTACAGCGGGGTGCCGGGCAGCGAAGCGCCGGACGCAGGCGTGGCACAGGAAGCACTCATCGCGCGGATTCTATACTTCGCGCATCGTGAATCCGTCCCTCGCCACCGCCGTTCCATCCGATGCCGCGCCCGCCGCGCTGGCCGCGCGCATCAAGGCGATCGCGGGCGAGATGGGCTTCCAGCGCTGCGGCATCGCCGGCATCGACCTGCGCGAGGACGAGGCGCATCTGCGCGACTGGCTGGCGCAGGGCCTATACGGAACCATGGACTGGATGGCGCGCCACGGCGACATGCGTGCGCGCCCGGACGAGTTGTTGCCCGGCACGGTGCGCGTGCTGTCGGTCGGCCTCGACTACGGCCGCAACGACGACGACAGCGCCTGGGACACGCTGGCCGACGGCAGCCGCGCCTACGTGGCGCGTTACGCGTTGGGCCGCGACTACCACAAGCTGATGCGCAACCGGCTGCAGAAATTCGCGCACCGCATCGCCGAGGAAATCGGCCCGTTCGGCCATCGCGTGTTCGTCGATTCGGCGCCGGTGCTCGAACGCGCGCTCGCGCGCAATGCGGGCCTCGGCTGGATCGGCAAGCACACCTGCCTGATCGACAAAAATGGCGGTTCGTGGTTCTTCCTCGGCGAGATCTACGTCGACGTCGCGCTGCCGGTCGATCCGCCGGCGACTGCGCACTGCGGCAGCTGCGTACGCTGTATCGAGGTCTGCCCGACGCGCGCGATCGTCGCGCCGCACCGGCTCGACGCGCGGCGCTGCATCGCCTATCTCACGATCGAGCACGAAGGCGCGATCGACGCCTCGCTGCGCCCGCTGATCGGCAACCGCATCTTCGGCTGCGACGACTGCCAGCTGGTCTGCCCCTGGAACAAGTTCGCCAAACGGACGGACGAACCCGACTTCCGCGCGCGCAACGATCTCGACACTGCGACGCTGGCCGACCTGTTCGCCTGGGACGAGGACGAATTCCTGCAGCGCACCGAAGGCTCGCCGATCCGGCGCAGTGGGCACCGCCGCTGGCTGCGCAATCTCGCCGTCGCGCTCGGCAATGCGCCTTCGACGCCGGACACCCTCGCCGCGCTGCGCACGCGCCGCCGCAGCGGAGACGCGCTGGTCGACGAGCATGTCGAATGGGCGCTGGCGCGCCACGGCGTTCAGTGATCCTGTAGGAGCGCGCTCGCGCGCGATGACGCTTTCCCGGTGAAGCCCTGTCGCGCGCGAGCGCGCTCCTACAAAGTCAGCGCGTGCGACGCGCGCGGATCTCGTCCAGCAGCGCGCGCGTGACCGGATCGGCCACCGCCACGTCATCATCCTGCACCGCCGGCATCAGTTCGCCGGCGATGCGCTTGCCGAGCTCGACGCCCCACTGGTCGAAGGCATTGATGCCCCACAGCACCGACTGCGCATAGACGCTGTGCTCGTAGAGCGCGATCAGCGCGCCCAGGCTGCGCGGATCGAGGCCGTCGAGCAGCAGCAGCGTCGACGGGCGATTGCCCGGATACGACTTCTGCGGATCGTCGGCCGCGTAGCCGTTGGCCAGCGCTTCGGTCTGCGCGAGCAGGTTCGACAGCAGCGCGGCGTGGTTGTCGGCATGCGGATGCGCAGGGTTCACCACGCCGATGAAATCGGCCGGCACGGTCTGCGTGCCCTGGTGCAGGGCCTGGAAGAAGCTGTGCTGCGAATTGGTGCCCGGCCCGCCCCACAGCACCGGCACGGTATCGATGCCGACGGCTTCGCCATCGGGCGTGACCGACTTGCCGAGGCTCTCCATCACCAGTTGCTGCAGATAGGCCGGCAGCAGCGCGAGGCGCTCGTCGTAGGGCAGCACCGCATGCGTGGCGAGGCCGAGCGCGTTGCGGTTCCACACGCCCGTCAGCGCGTGCAGCACCGGCAGGTTTTCGGCGAGCGGCACCTGCAGCGCATGCGCATCCATGTCGGCGGCGCCGGCGAGCAGCGCGTCGAAGCCGTCCATGCCGACCGCGAGCGCGATCGAGAAGCCGACCGCAGACCACAGCGAATAGCGGCCCCCGACCCAGTCCCACATCGGCAGCACGCGTTCGGGCGCGACGCCGAAGGCTTCGGCGCGCGGCACATTGGCGCTGACCGCGTACAGGCGTTCGCTGCCGCCGAGCCAGTCGCGCACGACCGCGCCGTTGAGCAGGGTTTCCTGCGTACCGAAGGTCTTGGACACGAGGATCGCGGCGGTCCTCAAAGGATCGAGCTTCGCCAGCCGATGCTGCGCATCGCTGCCGTCGACGTTGGTCAGGAAATGCACGCGGAAACGCCCGGTGCCGAAATCCTTCAGCGCGTCGACGACCAGGCGCGGACCGAGATCCGAACCACCGATGCCGACATTGACGATATCGGTGACGTCGGAGGCTTCGAGCTGTGCGACCAGTTCGGCCATGCGCACGCGCGCGTCGGCGGCCTGGGCATGCGCGTCGCGCGCGATCGCGGTGTCCGACAGCGCCGAACGCAGCGCGACGTGCAGCGCCGGCCGGTTCTCGGACGTATTGACCGTGACGCCGTCGAACAGGTCGCGGAACGCCTGCGGCAACGCCGCGGCTTCGCCGAGTGCGACCAGCGCGTCGCGCGCGTCGCGGTCGAGCCGCTGGCGCGCGAAGCTGGCATACAGCCCGCCGATGCGCAGTGCGAAATCGAGCGGACGCGCCGCATCGGCTTCGACGAGGTCGGCGATGCGCGCCGAATCGAGGCGACGCGCGTGCGGCGCCAGCGTGTCTTCGATCCGCCGCGCCGCCGTCGTCATCAGGCAGCCTGCGCCGGAATCGAATCGTTGGTGTGGGTCATGCGGTTGTCGCGGTCCACGTACACCAGCTTCGGCTTGAACTTCGCCACTTCGGCTTCGTCGAGCGCGCCATACGCACAGATGATCACCAGATCGCCCACGCCGGCCTTGTGCGCGGCGGCGCCGTTGACCGAGATGATGCCGCTGCCGACATCGGCGCGGATCGCGTAGGTCGCGAAGCGTTCGCCGTTGTTGATGTTGTAGATCTCGATGCGCTCGTACTCGCGGATGCCCGACAGGTCGAGCAGGCGGCCGTCGATTGCACACGAGCCTTCGTAATGCAGCTCGGCGTGAGTCACGGAGGCGCGGTGGATCTTGGCTTTCAGCAGGGTGAGTTGCATGGCGGATGCGGCCGGATCACGGCATCGGACAACGCGGGAAACCCGCAGGAACCGCGAAGTATAGGGACCATCTGCGGCATCGCAACATCATCGACGGGCGCGACGCAGCGGGATTCAGCGGGCCGTCGGCGTCCGGTCGAGGCTGAATTCGAGGTTGTCGATCAGGCGCGTCGTCCCCAGGCGTGCAGCCGCCAGCGCGACCGCGGCCATCTGCCCGTCGACGAACGGCGACAGGTCCGGCGCGCGGACCTCGACGTAGTCGACATCGAAACCGGCATCGCGCAAGGCGCCGACCGCCGCCTCGATGGCATCGGCCGCCGCGGCGCCGGCCTGCATCGCGTCCCGCAGGCTGCGCAGCGCCGCGTGCAGGGCCGGGGCCCGGCGACGCGCGTCGGCGTCGAGATACTGGTTGCGCGAACTCAGCGCAAGACCGTCGGCCTCGCGCGCGATCGCTACCGGCAGCAGCGCCACCGGGAACGCGAGATCGGCGACCAGGTGCGCGATGACCGCGAGTTGCTGGTAGTCCTTGCGCCCGAATGCGGCAACGTCCGGCTGCACCTGGTTGAACAGGCGCGCGACCACGGTCGCCACGCCGTCGAAATGGCCGGGGCGGTGCGCGCCGTCGAGCACTTCGGTCACGCCCGGCACGCGCAACGTCACCGTGTTGTGCAGGCCCAGCGGATACATCGCCTCGACCGACGGCAGCCACAGCAGATCGCAGCCCGCGGCGGCGAGACCCTGCGCGTCCTGGTCGGGCGTGCGCGGATAGCGGTCGAAATCCTCGTTCGGGCCGAACTGGGTCGGGTTCACGAACACGCTGGCGACGATGCGATCCACGCGCGTGCGCAGCGCCTCGACCAGCGAGAAGTGGCCCGCGTGCAGATTGCCCATCGTCGGCACGAGGCCGACGCGCAGGCCCGCGCGCTTCCATTCGGCAATCCGCGCGCGCAGCGTAGCGAGGTCGTGGACGGTGTCGATCACGGCGGGTCCGGCGATGGGGAGCGTCGATTTTCGCAGATCTGCGACGCCGGGCGTCAGCGCGCGTGCTTCGGCAGGCCGTCGTCGAGCGTGTAGTAGTCGCCCTGCTCGGACACGAAGATGTGCATGTGCAAGCGGGTGCCGGTCGGCGTATCGAACGCGCCCATCGCCACCGCGATCTTCGCGCCGCCCACCGGCGCCCAGAACAGCGAGGCACCGCAGCGCCCGCAGAATCCGCGTCGCACGCGCTCCGAGCTGGCGTACCAGCGCAGCGCGGCCTGCGAGTCATGGATCGTCAGCGCCTCGACCGGCACGTCGGTCGAGGCGAACACGTGCCCGGACGACTTGCGGCAGGCCACGCAATGACAGGCATCCGGCGGTGCGAGCTCTGCCGCGACCTCGAATCGCACATCGCCACACAGGCAGCTGCCGCGATGCATCGTCGATTACTTGTAGGCGTGCTCGGGCCCGGGGAAGCTGCCGTCGCGCACCGAGTCGACATACGCGCGCACGGCGCCGGCGACCGAGCCGCCCTCGACGAGGAAATCGCGCACGAACTTCGGACGGCGGTGGCCGCTGTCGAGGCCCAGCATGTCGTGCAGCACCAGCACCTGGCCGTCGCAGTCCGGGCCGGCGCCGATGCCGATCGTCGGCACCGGCGAGGCCGCGGTGATGGCGGCGGCGAGCGCGGCGGGCACGCCTTCGAGCACGATCAGCGTCGCACCGGCCTCGGCGATCGCCAGCGCGTCGTCGCGCAGCGCCTGCGCCGCGGCATCGCCGCGTCCCTGCACCTTGAAGCCGCCGAAGCGCAGCACCGATTGCGGCGTGAGGCCGAGATGCGCGCAGACCGGGATCTCGCGTTCGACGAGGAAGCGCACGACTTCACACTTGTTCGGCGTCGCGCCCTCCAGCTTGACCATGCCGGCGCCGGCCTGCAGCAGCCGCGTGGACGCATCGAGCGCGCGTTCGGGCGTCGCGTCGGCCTGGAACGGCAGGTCGGCGACCACCAGCGCACGCTGCACGGCTCGGGCCACGCAGGCTGTGTGATAGGCGATGTCGTCGACGGTGACTGGCAGCGTGGAGCCGTGGCCCTGCACCACCATGCCCAGCGAATCGCCGACCAGCAGCAGGTCGATGCCCGCGGCATCGAGTGTGCGGGCGAAGCCGGCGTCGTAGGCGGTCAGCATCGCGAGCCGGCGACCGGCCGCGCGGGCCTCGAACAGCGCGGGCACGGTGACCGGCGTGGAGGAAGATGTGTTCATCGGACTAGCCTAGCGCTTCGATGCCGGCGCGATCCACGTGCGCGAGCGCATCCACAGCCGGCCCGATGCGCGGAATCGCGATGTCGGCATCGAGTTCCAGCAGCGGTACAAGGGCGAATGCGCGTTCGTGCAGGCGCGGATGCGGAACGGTCAGTCCTGGCAGCGTGATCACCGCATCGCCGTAGAGCAGCAGGTCGAGGTCGAGCGTGCGCGGGCCCCACTGGTCGCCGGCATCCTCGCTGCGGGTACGGCCGAAGGCGCGCTCGATGTCGAGCAGCGCGTCGAGCAGGTCCATCGGCGCGCGCGTGGTGTCGAACGCCGCGACGGCGTTGACGAAATCCGGCTGGTCGGTACGGCCCCAGGCCGGCGTGCGGTACAGCGACGACAGGCGCAGGCCGGTCACATCGGCCAATCCGGACAGCGTCGCGGCGGCATCGCGCAGCACCTGCGGCACGTCGCCGAGATTGCCGCCGAGGCCGACGTAGGCGCGCACGCTCATGCGCGGGCGTCCGCCCGTTCGCCACGCACGGCGCGCGGTGTCATCCAGCGGCGGCCGGTGTGCGGCGGCGACGGCGACGGCGACGCGGCGCGCCTTCCTCGCCAGCCTCTTCGTCCTCGCCCGGATACAGCGCGATCGCGTGGTCGGGATCGTGCTGGGCTTCTTCCCAGAACGCCACGTCGGCCGCATGCGCATCGGACGCGGTCTGGCGCAGCACGAGGAAATCGAACGCGGCGCGGAAGCGCGGGTGCGACAGCGTGCGCGTGACCCGCTTGCGCTGGCGCAGCGGGAAGCGGGCCTGCAGCAGCCAGATCTCCTGCATCGGCAGCGAGAAGCGTCGCGGCAGCGCGACCGTCGTCACCTGGTGCAGCGTGACCCGGTCGGCGGCGCGGCGCTGCGCCTCGACCGCCTGCACGCCGTCGGCCTGCAGCTTCATCCAGGTGCGGCAGAACGCCGGCCACAGCAGCGTGGCGAACAGGAACGCCGGCGAGACCGGATCGCCCGCGGCGACACGCGCATCGGTCGACGCGAGGCCCGCGAGCACCATCGCCCGCAACGCGCCACTGCGGTTGCTGGCCAGCGCCGCGGCCGATTCGGGGAACAGCGCCGGCAGCAGGCCGTGGCGCTCGAGGCCTACGAAACTGGCGACCGCATGCCCGGACAGGAACAGCTTCAGGCATTCCTCGAACAGCCGCGCCGGCGCGGCTTCGGCCAGCAGCGGGGCCAGACGCGGGATGGGTTCGGCGGTGCCGGGTTCGATCGAAAAGCCGAGCTTGGCCGCCAGGCGCACCGCGCGCAGCATGCGCACCGGGTCTTCGCGGTAACGGGTGTCCGGATCGCCGATCAGGCGCATGACCCGGTTCTGCACGTCCTCGAAGCCGCCGGTGTAGTCGCGCACCGAGAAATCGGCGATCGCGTAGTACAGCGCGTTGGCGGTGAAGTCGCGGCGCACCGCATCGTCCTCGATCGTGCCGTAGACGTTGTCGCGCAACAGGCGCCCACCGTCGTGGACTTCGCGGTCGCCGCTGCCGTCGTCGACGTTGGCGCGGAACGTCGCCACCTCGATGATCTCGCGGCCGAACACGACGTGTGCCAGACGGAACCGGCGGCCGATCAGGCGGCAGTTGCGGAACAACCCCTTGACCTGCTCCGGCGTCGCGTCGGTGGCGATGTCGAAATCCTTCGGCGTCAGCCCGACCAGCACGTCGCGCACCGCGCCGCCGACCAGGTAGGCCTCGTGGCCGGCCTCGTGCAGGCGGTAGAGCACGCGCAACGCGTTCTGGCTGATCTGCCGCCGCGAGATGGTGTGCTGGTCGCGCGGAATGGTCCGCAGCTCGGCGGAGACGGCGCTTGGAATCGGAGCGGAATCGGTATGCATCAAGTCTGAAAAATTTCCCCGGCGACCGTTGCGGCGCCAGCAAGCCTGCTATACTAGCAAGCTGCACACGTCTTAGACGCGTTTGCAGGCCGGCCGTCCAGCCGGTGCCGTTCGCGGCGCACCCAGCTCCCTTCGTCTAGAGGCCCAGGACGTGGCCCTCTCAAGGCTAAAACACGGGTTCGAATCCCGTAGGGAGCACCATATCGAAGCAGAAGGCCCATGCCGCCAGGCGTGGGCCTTCTGCGTTTGTCCGATCGAAAGGAGCGGAAGTCTCTGGGGTCGACAGCGGTGCCCGGATGGAACGCGCCTTCAAGAAGCAGCGGGCTGGCGCGCGCGGGTCGCTCGCGCCCCGGTCAGGACTGATGAGCGCCATGTCCCAGCGGCAGGCACCGAGCACCTCTCCCTTCGGGAGAGGTCGACGCGCAGCGCGTCGGGTGAGGGCCGGGGCTCTACCGGGAGGCGTCCAGAAGCGCCTTACCCCCCTCCAGCACCTTCGCACCCAGTCGCAAAGTAAAAGAGAAAGCACGGCGCCTGTGACCTCTGCATTCGGCGCCAGCGGAGACACGACGCTCACCAAGTCGGCCACCGGAATCCAGGTGGCACAGCACCCATGATCCGGTAGCGGCAATTCCCGCGGCCCGATCACGTCCATCGCAACCGGGCCTTCTTCTGATTAGCGCGGACCGTCGTCACCGCCGCAAATGCGAACACTTCGCACCGGCGCCGCGGACGCTGAATTAAACTGCAACCCGTCGTCGCCCCGCCCGATCCGAATCCATGCCTTTCGTCGTCACCGAAAACTGCATCAAGTGCAAGTACACCGACTGCGTCGAGGTCTGCCCGGTGGACTGCTTCCACGAAGGGCCGAACTTCCTCGTCATCGATCCCGACGAGTGCATCGACTGCACCCTGTGCGAGCCGGAATGCCCGATCAACGCGATCTATCCCGAGGACGACGTGCCGGCGGGACAGGAGGCGTTCGTCGCGCTCAATGCGGATCTCGCCAAGGCCTGGCCGGTCATCACGACGCGCAAGGACGCGTTGCCCGACGCCAAGGACTGGGAAGGCAAGCCGGACAAGCTGCCGCTGCTCGAGCGCTGATCCGCGACTGACGCAGCAACGAAAAACGGGCGCCGAGGCGCCCGTTTCCGTATCCGGTCGATAGCGACGTCCGATCCGCGGACGCGCCGCCCCGGCCTTACTGCGCCAGCGCCGCCTGCAACGCGGCGATCAGGCGCGTCGGGGCATAGCCGGTCGCGGCCACGCCGCGCGGGTCCACTGCCGAAACCACGGCGCCGCCCTGCTGCGACGCGACACGCACCAGGAACTGGCTGCCGGCGTAGGACACGTCGTAGGTGCCCAGCACCTGCGAACGGCTGTTGACCGTCACGCCGTCGGTCGCGGCCAGCGCTTCGCCGACCTGCGCGAACACCGCGTCGCGTGCGCCGGTCGCGCTGAAGGACACGTTCGAATCGGCCGGCGCCGCTGCCGTGCCCGAGCGGGTCACGGACGTGGTGGCTTCCGGCAGTGCCATCGCACCGTCTGCACGCGGACGGTCGAGATCCGGCGGCACTTCGAGCGGGCGGGTTTCCGGGCTCTGCGCGTACAGCGCGTTGTCCTTCTGGAACCAGCGGCAGCCGCTGGTGCCCACGACCGCGACCGCGACAGCGGCGATGGCGAGATAGCGCATGGAGGAACGGGGTGGACGCATCGTGGGATCTCCTGGGGAATCAGGCGGCGCGGGCACGGCAGGACGCTTCCAGGTCCGCCGCGAGTCGCGTCGCATCGTCGGCCTGCGCATCATGCGCCTGGGCCAGTGTCGTCAAAGGCAGGCGCAGGCCGTGGCCGAGGCCCTGTCTGGCCAGCACCGCCTTGACGGGAATGGGGTTGGGTTCGATACCGCAGAACGCGTGCAGCGGCTGCAGGCGTGCATCCCAGTCGTGGGCCGCATCGGCCTGGCCGTCGCGGGCCAGATCGCACAGCTTGCGGAACGCGCCGGGCACGATGTTCGACACGACCGAAATCACGCCATCGGCGCCGGCGAGCATCGCGCGCGCGGCCGTGGGATCGTCGCCGCTGAGCACCGCGAAACCCTCGCCCTGCAACGCGAGCAGCGCCTGCATACGTTCGACACCGTTGTGCGCCTCCTTGATGCCGACGATGCGCGGATGCCGCGCCAATTCGGCGACGGTCTCGGGCAGCATGTCGGTGCCGGTGCGGCCGGGCACGTTGTAGAGCAGCACCGGCAGCCCGCCGGCATCGGCGACCGCGCGGTAGTGCGCGAGCAGACCGGCCTGGGTGGGGCGCACGTAGGCCGGCACGACGACCAGCGCGACATCGGCGCCGAGCTGCGCGAGCCGCTGGGTCGCGGCGATGGTCTTCGACGTGGCCGACAGCCCGGTGCCGGCGAGCACGGGCACGCGACCCGCCGCCAGTTCGACCGCGCTGCGCACCAGCCAGTCGTATTCATCGTCCTCGAGCGTCGCCGCCTCGCCGGTCGAACCGGCGACCACCAGCCCCTGCGTACCGGCCGCCAGCTGCCACTCGACCAGCCGTTTCCAGGCTGCGCGGTCGAGTGCACCGGTGGCGTCGAACGGGGTGGCGAGTGCGGTGATGCTGCCTGAAAGTCGCAAGATGGAAGTCCGATGGGCGGCCGCGGCGCGGTCGCTGAGAGGCGTGGAGGCCGGGAAACGCGCGGTTTGGCCCGGAAAATGCTGGCCGATGTTACTTGCGGCCACGAAGCGCGGGCAAGTATGCTGGCCGTCGCATCCGGCCTCGCCCGGACCGCCGTTCACCCTCCAGTCGCCATCGACCCTCGCAGTCGAACAGATTTCCCGCCGCGGACGCCCCCTTGACCGATTCCGATACCGCTGCCCGGCCTTCGCCGAACGAGAATTACCTGCTGATCAACGCGTACACCACGCATCCGGCTTCGCCGCTGCTGTCGGTGTCGCGTCGCATCTCCGACAGCGGTTGCAACATGGTCGACACGCGTCTGTCGACCGTGGGGCGCGACGTGTCGGTCACGGCGCTGGCGAACGGCCCCTGGGACGCGGTCGCCAAGCTCGAGGCGATGCTCACGCGCCTGGAGCGCGAGGAAGACCTGAAGCTGGTGTGGTACCGCACGGGTCCGAAGCCGATCCAGTCGAACCTGCTGCCCTACGTGGTGGAGGTGGTCGCCGCCGACAAGGCCGGCATCCTGTTCCAGCTGGCCGACTTCTTCGACCGCCAGGGCATCACGATCGAAAGCCTGCACTCCTCGCGCTACCGCGCGATGCAGACGGGCGCCGACATGTTCTCGGCGCAGATCACGATCGGCATTCCGGCGAACATGCACATCGCCGCGCTGCGCGACGATTTCCTCGAGTTCTGCGACCACCTGAACCTCGACGCGATCATGGATCCGATGAAGTTCTGACCGGATGCGCGCGGGCGCTTGCGAAAGCAGGACCACGCGCGCATTGTGATCACGACCGTCGCAATGGAACGCCCGTTCGAACGATGAGCGGAACACGCAAGAAGCTCGCAAAGGCCACCCTGCAGTTGCCGCTCGCGCTGTCGGGCGGCGCGAAGGCCACACTGGCCGACCACGCGGGACGCTGGCTCGTCCTCTACTTCTACCCCAAGGATTCCACGCCCGGCTGCACGACCGAAGGCCTGGATTTCAGCGCGCTGCTGCCGCAGTTCCAGGCGCTCGGCGCCGACGTGCTGGGCGTCTCGCGCGACTCGGTGAAATCGCACGACACCTTCTGCGCCAGACAGGGCTTCGCGTTCGCGCTGGTCAGCGACGGCGACGAAGCGCTGTGCCGCGCGTTCGACGTGATCCGCGAGAAGAACATGTACGGCCGGACCGTGCTGGGCATCGAGCGCAGCACGTTCCTGATCGATCCCGACGGCCGCATCGCGGCGCAGTGGCGCAAGGTCCGTGTGCCGGGCCATGCGCAGGCCGTGCTCGAAGCGCTGCAGGCTGCGCAGTCGCAGTGACGGCCACTTCCGAACGTGCCGCACGCCGTCCCGCATCGCGGGCCACGGCGGCGCGGTCGTGCGTGTGCGATGCAGGCTCCACTCCCGTCATCCCTCCACAACACGGAACGCCGACACTCCGATGATGACCAAAGGCAAGCGCGTCTACGTTCTCGACACCAACGTGCTGATGCACGATCCCACCGCACTGTTCAAGTTCGAGGAGCACGATGTCTACCTGCCGATGCAGGTGATCGAGGAACTCGACAACGGCAAGAAGGGCACCAGCGAAGCCAGCCGCAATGCGCGCCAGGTCAGCCGGTTCCTCAATGAGCTGATCGAAGCGGCGGGCAGCGACCAGATCGCCAACGGCCTGCCGCTGCTGCGTCCCCAGGGCCTGCAACTGCGCGGCGTGCAGAGCGTCGGCAAGCTGCGCTTCCAGACCACGACGCCAACCGAGGATCCGACCACGTTCGGCGTGGCCGCGCCCGACAACCGCATCCTCGGCGCGATCCTCGACCTGGTACGCAGCGAACCGGACTATCCGGTGGTGTTCGTCTCCAAGGACATCAACCTGCGGATCAAGGCCGCGATCGCCGGCATCCCGAACGAGGATTACGAGAACGACCGCGCGCTCGACGATTTCAGCCTGCTCTACACCGGTGCGACCGCCCTGCCCGCGGATTTCTGGACGATCCACGGCAAGGACCTGCGTTCATGGACCGACAAGGGCCGGACCTATTACGACCTCGCGGTGACCGAGGGCGACGACTGGTACGCGAACCAGTTCCTGTACCTGCCGGGCGACGAGGAATCCGAGTTCCGCGTGACCCGGGTCGAGGACGGCCGCGCGACGCTGCAGATCGTCGACGACTTCCGCCACAGCCAGCACGCGGTCTGGGGCATCAACGCGCGCAACCGCGAGCAGAACTTCGCCCTCAACGCACTGATGGACCCGGAGATCGATTTCGTCACCCTGCTCGGCACCGCCGGCACCGGCAAGACGCTGCTCGCGCTCGCGGCGGGCCTGGCGCAGACGATGGACCAGCAGCGCTACCGCGAAATCATCATGACCCGCGCGACGGTCAGCGTCGGCGAGGACATCGGCTTCCTGCCGGGCACGGAAGAGGAAAAGATGACGCCGTGGATGGGCGCGCTGACCGACAACCTCGAAGTGCTGACGCACAACCAGGACGGCGGCAGCTGGGGGCGCGCGGCGACCAACGACCTGCTGGCCTCGCGCATCAAGATCCGCTCGATGAACTTCATGCGCGGGCGCACGTTCCTGTCGCGCTACCTGATTCTCGACGAGGCGCAGAACCTCACGCCGAAACAGATGAAGACGCTGGTCACGCGCGCCGGTCCCGGCACCAAGATCGTGTGCCTGGGCAACGTCGAACAGATCGACACGCCCTATCTCACCGAAACCACTTCGGGCCTGACCTACGCGGTCGACCGCTTCAAGAACTGGGCGCACAGCGCACACGTGACGTTGCGTCGGGGCGAGCGTTCGCGCCTGGCCGACTTCGCGTCCGAAGTGCTGTGATGCGCGATGCGGGGCGCGGTGGGCGCGCCCCGCGCCGCAGTGGCGGTTGCGCTCCTGCGCGTGCGTTCGATGGATGCATGCCCCGTTCCTGCACGTCGGCATGGCGCCGATGCGCTGCGCGCATTGCGGTGTCCGCATCCGGCGCGGCCCGCGCCCGCTAGATGGGCATGCGGCTGCCGGCATGGGTCTGGATCGGCGCGATCGCGCTGTCGTGTATCGCCGGCATGGTCAACGTGGTCGGCTATCTCGGCTTCGAGCACCAGGCGGTGAGCCATCTGACCGGCACCACCAGCCTGCTCGGCGCGGCGCTGGTCGAGCGCGACTGGCGCGCGGTCTCGCACCTGTGGAGCGTGCTGATCGCGTTCTGCGCCGGCGCGACACTCAGTGGCCTGATCCTGCAGGACGACACGCTGCGGCTGGGCCGGCGCTACGGCGCGACGCTGGCACTGGAAGCCGCGCTGCTCGCCGCGGCGGTGCCGCTGTTCCAGGGCGGCCATATCGCGGGCGCCCTGCTCGCCGCAATGGCCTGCGGCCTGCAGAACGCGATGGTGACCACCTACAGCGGCGCGCTGGTGCGCACGACGCATCTGAGCGGCATGTTCACCGACCTCGGCATCGGCCTCGGCCATCTGATCCGCGGCCGGCCCCTGCCGATCCGGCGACTGACACTGAGCGGCCTGATCATCACCGGGTTCCTGGCCGGCGGCATCGTCGGCGCATGGCTGTTCGCGGAGATCGGCTATCACGCGCTGCTGGTGCCGGCCGCACTGACCGGCGTCACCGGCGTCGGGTACACCGTCTACCGGCACTGGCGCGGCGTGCCGTCCGACGCCGACACCTGAGCGGCCTGCGCCGCGCGGACACGGCAGGCACAATGCGCGCATGAACCTTCCATCGCGTCCACCGTCCGTGCTGACGATCGCCGGTTCCGATTCCGGCGGCGGCGCCGGCATCCAGGCCGACCTCAAGACCTTCGCCGCGCACGGGGTGCACGGCCTGTCGGCGATCGCCGCGCTGACCGCGCAGCACACGCGCGGCGTCACCGCGGTGCATGCGCCGCCGGTCGCGTTCCTGCGCGCGCAGATCGACGCCTGCTTCGACGACTTCGACGTGCGCGCGGTCAAGATCGGCATGCTGGCGACCGCGGAGATCGTCGACGCCGTCGCCGATGCGCTGGCGCTGCAGCCCGACGTGCCGGTGGTGCTGGACCCGGTGATGATCGCGACCTCGGGCGCGAAGCTGCTCGACGACGACGCGCTGGGCGCGCTGCGCGCCCGACTGATCCCGCGCGCGCGCGTGCTGACGCCGAACCTGCCGGAAGCCGAACTGCTGCTCGGCCGTACGATCGTCGGCGGCGTGGACGCCGAAGACGCACTCGCGGCGTTGCGCGCCCTGGGCGCGTACGGCGTGCTGCTCAAGGGCGGCCATCTGGACGAAGGCGACGCGGTCGTCGATCGCTACGCCGATGCCGGCAGCGCATTCGCGCATCGCGCGCCGCGCCTGGACATCGACGGTCACGGCACCGGCTGCACCTTGTCGTCGGCGATTGCCGCGCGCCTCGCGCTCGGCGACGACGCGGCGGCCGCCTGCCGCGCCGGCATCGACTACGTGCATCGTGCGATGCACGACGCCTACCGACCCGGGCGCGGCGCCGTCAGCGTGCTCGGACATCTGGGCCCGCTCGCATCGTGAGCACGGTGACCGGCCGCATCGAGCCGCTCGAAAGCGGGGACGGCCATCGCTTCGAACTGATCACGCGCGTGCCCGATGCACCGACGCGCCGCCTGCTGTGGCTGCCGGCGATGGGCGTGCCCGCGAAACATTACCTGCCGTTCGCCGATGCCCTGGCCGCGCGCGGCGTCGCCGTGGGCCTGCACGAATGGCGCGGCATCGGCTCGAGCAGCCTGCGCGCCGGCCGCACGCAGGACTGGGGCTATCGCGAACTGCTCGCCGACATCGCGCGCAGCGAAACGGCACTGGATACCGCCGTGCCGGCCGTGACGCGCATCGTCGGCGGCCACAGTCTCGGCGGCCAGCTCGCGTGCTGCCATCTCGCGCTGCGAACCGATGCGGCCGATGCGCTGTGGCTGGTCGCCAGCGGCGCCCCGTACTGGCGCGCGTTTCCGCCGCGCGTGCGCTACACGCTGCCGCCGCTGTACCGCTTCATGGCATGGCTCGCGCGCACGCGTGGCGTGCTGCCCGGGCGCCGGCTGCGCTTCGCCGGCAACGAGTCGCGTGGCGTGATCGCCGACTGGACGCGCAGCGGATTGCGCGGACGTTATGCCGCGGCCGGACTCGACGTCGACATCGACGCGGCGATGGCGCGGGTCGACGTGCCGGTGCGCGCAGCGTGGCTCGACGAGGACTGGCTCGGCCCGCCGTCGTCGCTGCGTTATCTGCTGTCCAAACTCGGCACTGCCGATGCCACGATCGACGGCTTCGACGCAGCGCGCCTGGGCACGAAAGCCGATCATTTCGCATGGATGCGCACGCCCGGCGCCATCGCCGCGTGGCTCGCCGACGCCTGAGGCCGGTCGCGGCCGTCCGCTACACTGCGACGACTGTCCGACGAGCGATTCCCTGCATGACCGCACCGCTGCCCGCACGCGACGACATCCGCATCGCCGTCATCGGCCTCGGCTACGTGGGCCTGCCGCTCGCGGTCGCGTTCGGGCGTCGCCACGCGACGCTGGGCTTCGATATCGATCAGACGCGCGTGTCGGGCCTGCAGCATGGCGACGACCACACCCGCGAACTGTCCCGCGACGAACTGCATGCGGCCACGCATCTGCGCTACAGCGCCGACGCGGCCGACCTCGCAGGCTGCAACGTGCACATCGTCACCGTGCCGACGCCGGTTGACGCCTACAAGCGGCCCGACCTCGCGGCGCTGGAGGCGGCCAGCCGCGCCACCGGTGCCGCACTGAAACGCGGCGGCGTGGTGATCTTCGAATCGACGGTGTATCCGGGCGCGACGGAGGAGATCTGCGTGCCGATCCTCGAAGCCGCATCGGGCCTGCGCTACCGCGAGGATTTCCACGTCGGCTACAGCCCCGAGCGCATCAATCCGGGCGACAAGCAGCACCGGCTGGAGAACACGCTCAAGGTCACCGCGGGTTCCAGCGAAACAGCCGCGGCGTTCGTCGACGCGCTGTATCGCGACATCGTCGAGGCCGGCACGCACCGCGTGTCGAGCATCCGCGTGGCGGAAGCGGCGAAGGTCATCGAGAACACCCAGCGCGACGTCAACATCGCACTGGTCAACGAACTCGCGCTGATCTTCGATCGTCTGGGCATCGACACGCACGAGGTGCTGGAAGCCGCAGGTACGAAGTGGAATTTCCTGCCGTTCCGGCCGGGGCTGGTCGGCGGCCACTGCATCGGCGTCGATCCGTACTACCTGACGCACAAGGCGCAGGAGATCGGCTATCACCCCGAGGTGATCCTCGCCGGTCGCCGTATCAACGACAGCATGGGCCTGCACGTCGCCCAGCGCGTGGTCAAGTTGATGCAGCAGCGCGGCATCCAGACCGCCGGCGCGCGCGTGCTGGTAATGGGTCTGGCGTTCAAGGAGAACTGCCCGGACCTGCGCAACACGCGCGTCATCGACGTCGTGCGCGAACTGCAGAGCTACAGCATCGAGGTCGACGTGCACGATCCGTGGGTCGCCGCGGCCTATGCCCAGCACGAGTACGGGCTGACGCCGATCGGCACGCCCGAAGACGGCGCCTACGATGCGATCGTGCTCGCCGTCGCGCACACCCGGTTCCGCGAACTGGGCGCCGAGGGTCTGCGCGCATTCGGCAAGCCGGGGGCGGTGCTGTTCGACGTCAAGGCCGTGCTGCCCGCCGACGCGGTGGACGCGCGGCTCTAGGTTTACGGCGATACGCAGCCGTCCGGCTGGATGCATGCTTCCATGACACCTCGGGACGATCCGCCTCGGCGCGTCATTCCCGCGTAGGCGGGAATCCAGGGCCTTGGATGCGTGGATCCTCGGAACCTCGGGGCGATTCAACTTTGATCGTCATTGCCGCGCAGGCGGAGTGCTTTTTCAACAGCCCAATGGCGGGTCAATCCATAGGCGTGCACAGCCATAGACAGGCGCTGGATTCCCGCCTGCAGAGGAATGACGGCACGCGCGGCTTCCGTGGCCGTGTCGATCTCCGGACCTACGACGCCTTGGACGTGCAGCGCCAGCAACGGATCAGCTTCGCGCGCCACACGCAGCGTGGCGTCCGGCCCGTCACGCGCGGTTACAACCGCGCCCCAGGTGACGGTCACGCATCCCCGCGTTGACTCACGTGCGACAGCGCTTGTGCGGCCCCGTTCGAAACGCACATCGGGCATCGCTTCGCGAAACAGCAAAGGCGGTCACCGGACTGCAACCGACGCGCACTGCGTCGCCACACGCGAGACGCGCCTGCGTTGCCACGCGACAAGGGCCGCGCGGCGTATCCGTGCGCGACACGCGCACATGCGCCATCGCAATAGGCGACAGGTGATGCGAAGCGAAACGAAGCCGCGTTCGCAACACACACTGATTGATCGACAGCGCCGCAAAACACACGCGCAACAAAAAAGCCAACGATCGCTCGCTGGCTTCTTCATTCGTTCTGGCGCGCCCGGAAGGATTCGAACCTCCGACCCCCAAGTTCGTAGCCTGGTGCTCTATCCAACTGAGCTACGGGCGCCTTGAACAGAAGCGGAATTTTGCAGAAAAACCTTTGATTCGTCAACCACCAATCGAGGATTTTTTCAGTGATTCCCGGGGGAATCCGATCGAATCCGGACAGTGGCGGAGAGTGAGGGATTCGAACCCTCGATGGAGTTTTAAGCCCCATACTCCCTTAGCAGGGGAGCCCCTTCAGCCACTCGGGCAACTCTCCGAAGCAACACGTCCGACGCATGCGCCGAACGCGGTGCGAAGGATAACGGCTCAGCGCGTCTGCGGCAAATCTTCTTGTGCTTCGGTGGCGTCGCCTTCGCGGTGGATGCGCTGGTAGATCTCTTCGCGGTGGACGGCGACGTCCTTCGGTGCGGTGATGCCGATACGCACCTGGTTGCCCTTGACGCCCAGAACGGTCACCGAGACCGAGTCACCAATCATCAGCGTCTCCCCGACGCGGCGGGTCAGAATCAACATAGAAATCTCCTGGAACCGGCGCGCATCGCCGCGCCGGCGTGGACTGTATTCGGACCGTTCTCGACCTTGGAAACCGATTACAGACCTAATGAGGTCGTGAAGCATGTCCCCTGCCGGGCGGCCGGTCAACCGCCGGGGACGGACGTTTAGCGCCCGCTTAGCCGAGGCGCTGCGCAACCCACTGACGCACCTCGCCAAGCGCCGCCACGAGGGCTGGGCCGTCCTCGCCGCCGCCCTGCGCCATGTCCGGTCGGCCGCCGCCCTTGCCGCCGGTCTTCGCCGCGACGTGCGACAGCAGTTCGCCGGCCTTGACGCGTCCGGTCGCCGCGCCACCGACGCCGGCGACCAGCGCCGCCTTGCCGTCGCTCGTGCCCGCCAGCACCACAACGACGTCGCCGAGCTGCTGCTTGAGCCGGTCCACCGCATCGCGCAACGCCTTGGCATCGAGTCCTTCGATCCGCGCGGCGACGACCTTGATGCCGTCGACGTCGACCGCCGACGCGCCGAGGTCCGCGGTCGCGCCGCTGGCGGCCTTGGCCTTCAAGGCTTCGAGTTCGCGCTCCAACTGCTTCTGGCGGTCGAGCAATGCGCGCAGGCGCTCGCCGACTTCGCCGGCCGTGCCGCCGAGCAGACCGGCGGCCTGGCGCATGCGCTCCTCGTCGCTGCGCACATGGTCGAGCGCGGCCTGGCCGGTCAGCGCTTCGACGCGGCGCACACCCGACGACACGCCGCCTTCCGACACGAGCTTGAACAGTCCGATGCGGCCGGTGCGATCGACATGCGTGCCGCCGCACAGCTCGACCGACTCGCCCATCGTCACCACGCGCACGCGCTCGCCGTACTTCTCGCCGAACAGCGCCATCGCGCCGGCATCGAGCGCGGACTGCATGTCCATCTGCTCGATGGTCACCGGATGGTTGGCGCGCACTTCGACGTTGACGCGGCGTTCGATCTCGGCGAGTTCGTCGGCGCTCACCGGCTGGAAGTGCGAGAAGTCGAAGCGCAGGCGTTCGGGCGCGACCAGCGAGCCCTTCTGCGCGACGTGCGTGCCGAGCAGATCGCGCAGCGCGCCGTGCAGCAGATGCGTCGCGCTGTGGTTGAGCACGATGGTGCCGCGGCGTGCGGCATCGATCGCGCCGCGCACGCGGTCACCGCGCCGCAGCGTGCCCGACACCAGACGGCCGGCATGGCCATGGAACTGGCCGGCGAACTTCTGCGTGTCGTCGACTTCGAAGCGCAGGCCTTCGGCTTCGAGCACGCCGGTGTCGCCGACCTGGCCGCCGGATTCGCCGTAGAACGGCGTGCGGTCGAGGATCACGACCACCTCGTCGCCGGCCGATGCGGACTCGACCGGACGCCCACCCTGCAGCAGCGCGACGACCTGCAGGCCGTCGGCCTCGTACTGGTCGTCGCCGACGAACACCGTCGGCGAGAGCTGCGCGACGAGATCGGCCGACAGGCCGGCGCTCGACGTGAACTTGCCGGCCGCGCGCGCGGTTTCGCGCTGGCGCTGCATTGCCGCGTCGAAGCCGGGCATGTCGACCTCGAGGCCGCGCTCGCGCGCGATGTCCTGGGTGAGATCGAGCGGGAAGCCGTAGGTGTCGTAGAGACGGAACGCGTCCTCGCCCGGGATCGCGCCGCTGCTGCGCGAGGCGACGTCGTCGAAGATGCGCATGCCGGCGTCGAGCGTTTCGGCGAAACGCTCTTCTTCGGCCCTGAGTGCGCGTTCGACCAGGTCGCGCTTCTCGCGCAGTTCCGGATACGCATCGCCCATCACCGCGTCGAGCGTGCCGACCATCGCGCTGAAGAACGGCTGGCGCACGCCGAGCATCCAGCCGTGGCGCAGTGCGCGGCGGATGATCCGGCGCAGCACGTAGCCTCGGCCTTCGTTGGACGGCAGCACGCCGTCGACGATCAGGAAGCTGCAGGCGCGGATGTGGTCGGCGATCACGCGCAGCGACTTGTTCTCCAGATCCTGCGTGCCGGTGAGTTCGCCGGCCTTGCGGATCAATGCCTGGAACAGGTCGATCTCGTAGTTGCTGTGCACGCCCTGCAGGATCGCGGCGAGGCGCTCCAGACCCATGCCGGTATCGACGCACGGCGCAGGCAGCGGCACCAGCGTGCCGTCGGACTGCTTGTCGAACTGCATGAAGACCAAGTTCCAGATCTCGATGAAACGGTCGCCGTCCTCGTCGGGCGAACCCGGCGGGCCGCCGAAGTGCGCGGGACCGTGGTCGTAGAAGATCTCGGTGCAGGGACCGCAGGGACCGGTGTCGGCCATCTGCCAGAAGTTGTCGGAGGCGAACGGCGCGCCCTTGTTGTCGCCGATGCGGACGATGCGGTCTTCCGGAATGCCGACCATGTCGCGCCACAGCGCGTAGGCCTCGTCGTCGGTCTCGTAGACGGTCACCAGCAGGCGCTCGGCGGGCAGCTTCCAGACCCGGGTCAGCAGTTCCCAGGCCCAGGCGATCGCGTCCTGCTTGAAGTAGTCGCCGAACGACCAGTTGCCGAGCATCTCGAAGAAGGTGTGATGGCGCGCGGTGTAGCCGACGACATCGAGATCGTTGTGCTTGCCGCCCGCGCGCAGGCAGCGCTGGACGTCGGCCGCGCGCACGTAGCTGCGCTTCTCCGCGCCCAGGAACACGTCCTTGAACTGCACCATGCCGGAGTTGGTGAACAGCAGCGTGGGATCGTTGCCGGGCACCAGCGGCGCCGACGGCACGATGGTGTGGCCCTTGCCCTTGAAGAATTCGAGGAAGTCGCTGCGGATCTGGGCGGTGCTGGTGGGGGTCTGCGTGGTCATGGGCCTGGCGTGACGGACGTACTGGAGGGGGCATGGGCATCCCCGGCCGCCGCGCGCCCGTCATCGACGGGTGCCGGTCCGGCGCCGTGCCCACAGCCGCAAAGGGTAGCAGGCCGTCCGGGCGCCACGCGCGCCTGCGATTCCGTGTTCCCGACCGTTCCTTCGCCGGGCGCCTCAGTCGCTCCGCAACGCGCGGACCGCGCCGTAGGCGGTCTCGCCGTCGAATCCACGGCGCAGCAGGAAATCCACGGCCTTGCGCCGCAGTGCCGGATCGTCGGCGAACGCGGCGACGTCGTAGCGGCGCTCGAGCAGGTCGCGCGCACGTCGTGGCCAGTCGGCTTCGCCGTCGGCGGCCAGCGCCTCGAAGGCCGCCGTGATCCTGCCCGCATCGAGCCGGTGCGTGGCCAGCTCGGCCTCGATCCGCAACGGACCATGGCCTCCGGTCGCCCGACTGCGCGCGAGGCTCGCGGCGAAACGGCCGTCGTCCTGCCAGCCGGCTTCGGTCATCCGGTCGACCGCCTCGGCGGCTGCGTCGTCGGCCACGCCCCGGGCCGCGAGCTTGCGCAGCAGTTCGGGACGCGAGTGCTCACGCCGCACCAGCAACGACAACGCCCGCTGGGCGGGCGTCATCTCGCGGCGTTTCTTCCGCCTGCCCGTGGCAGGCGTCTCATCCTCGGCCGTCGATCCAGACGCGGCTGCGTCGAGGCTGTCCACGGACCCGCCAGCCGGCAGGTCCGTGTCACGTCGGTCGCCGGCACCGGGCAGGCCCGGCCCGCCCGGCTCAGTCGTCGTCGTTTTCTTCATTGGCCGCCGCTGCTGCCGCCAGAACCGCCGCAGGCAGCAGCTTCTCGCGGATCCCCGCCTCGATGCGCGCGGCGACCTCCGGATTGTCCTTGAGGTACTGGCGGGCGTTCTCCTTGCCCTGCCCGATCCGCTCGTCGCCTGCGCTGTACCAGGCGCCCGCCTTCTCGATCAGCTTGGCTTCGACACCCATGTCGATCAGTTCGCCCTCGCGGCTGATGCCTTCGCCGTAGAGGATTTCGGTGATGACCTGCTTGAACGGCGGCGCCATCTTGTTCTTGACGACCTTGATGCGGGTCTGGTTGCCGATGATCTCGTCGCCTTTCTTGATCGCGCCGATGCGGCGGATGTCGAGGCGGACCGAGGCGTAGAACTTCAGCGCGTTGCCGCCGGTCGTGGTCTCGGGGCTCTGGCCCGGCATCATGATGCCGATCTTCATGCGCAGCTGGTTGATGAAGAACACCATGCAGTTGCTGCGCTTGATGTTGCCGGTCAGCTTGCGCAGCGCCTGGCTCATCAGACGGGCCTGCAGGCCCGGCAGCTGGTCGCCCATCTCGCCTTCGATTTCGGCGCGCGGGGTCAGCGCGGCGACCGAGTCGATGACGACCATGTCGACCGAGTTCGAGCGCACCAGCATGTCGGCGATCTCGAGCGCTTGCTCGCCGGTGTCGGGCTGCGAGACCAGCAGGTCCTCGACATTGACGCCGAGCTTGGCCGCATACGTGGGATCGAGCGCGTGCTCGGCATCGATGAAGGCCGCGACGCCACCCATCTTCTGGCACTGCGCGATCGTCTGCAGGGTCAGCGTGGTCTTGCCCGACGATTCCGGACCGTAGACCTCGATGACGCGGCCGCGCGGCAGGCCGCCGATGCCGAGCGCGAGATCGAGCTGCAGCGAACCGGTGGGGATCACCGGGACCACTTCCGACACACGGTCGCCCATGCGGATCACCGAGCCCTTGCCGAACTGCTTCTCGATCTGGCTCAGGGCTGCGGACAGCGCGCGCTTCTTGTTCTCGTCCATCGTGGTGGTCCTCGTCATTCGTGTTCCGGTCTGGTGGAGGCATCCTCGCAATCGCAGGTCGCACAGGCTGCGACGCTGCGGGGAGGAAGCGAAATTAGTTGGGCAGGCGCATGCCGGTCAGCGGCGCGCGACGCGGATGCCCGTCGGGGAACGCCGCGCGCGCCATGCGTCGGAACGGCGACAGGCTCATCGGTTCGGCCTGACCAGCCCGCAGTACAGGCCTTCGATCGCGAAGTCCTGGTCGGGCAGCACCTCGATGGGTGCGTAATCGGGATTGCGCGGCATCAGGCGGATACGGTCCTTGCCGATCTTCAGCAGCTTGACCGTGATCGCATCATCGACGCGGGCAACGACGATCTGGCCCGAGCGCGCGTCGCGGGTGCGGTGCACGCCGATCAGGTCGCCTTCGAAGATGCCTTCGTCGCGCATCGAATCGCCCTTGACCTTGAGCAGGTAGTCGGGCGATGGCGAGAACAGCACGCGGTCGAGCACCAGATAGTCGTCGGAGCCGATGTCGGCACCGATCGGCGCGCCCGCGGCGACCTGCCCGAGCACCGGCAATCGGAGCGCGTCGCCCGGCGTCGCGCCCAGGGCCAGCGCGTGCTGCGCCTGCTGCACCGGGACCATCACACGGATGCCGCGCGCGCGGCCCGGTACCCGCTCGATGGCGCCGGCGGCTTCCAGTGCATCGAGGTGGTACTGCGCGGCGCGGACGCCGCTGAAGCCGAATGCGCGGGCGATCTCGGTCTGCGAAGGCGGCATGCCTTCGGCGGCGATGCGCTCACCGATCATTTCGAGAATCGCGTGCTGGGTCTGGGTCAGGTCCATGGTGAGTAGTATTACTACTAACGCATGGGCGCCGCAAGTCCGTTGTGCGCCCGACGTGCGGGCGCAAACCGGCAGAACGCGAGGGCGTCAGCGCGGAATCGCGAGGTGGGTGGCGTCCAGTGCCTTGCCCGCGCCGCGCGGTGTCGTGGCGATGGTGGCATCCGCCGGGAGCGCGCCGTTGCCGTCCAGATGGGCGTCGACGCGATCGAGCGCGGCATACACGTATGGCAGCAGCGGCACATAGCGCGCGGCGTAGTCCGGCAATCCCAGGAAACCGTCGAAGTGCTGGGCATGGGCGACCTGCCACAAGCGCACGTCGCGTCCGGCCGCCTGGGTCCAGCCCACGTAGGGCGCGCTGGTGAAGGCCATCGGGATCAGGCCATCGTCGGTGCCGTGCACGACGACGACCGGCAGGCCCGCCCGCGGCAGCCCGACTCGAGTCTCGGCGATGCCGGCCTGTACGCGCCGCGCGGCCGCATCGGCACCATCGTTGAGCGCGCGCAGACATTGCAGGCCGGGCAGCAGCGGATCGGCGCCGGCCATGCGGGTGTCGACGAGGCCGACGCCGGCGCCCGGTGGGATGCCGCTGCCGTCGCTCCACCAGGCGGCGCGCTCGGTCGCGGTGGACGGCCGTGGACTGCCGTCCGGGCCCTGCGCGGCGTAGCGGTAGCCGCAGGGATGCGCATCGGCGTCGAAGCGGCCGTAGGCCGATGCGTAGGTCGCGGCGATCGCGCGCCACAGGTCGAAGCCGGCCGACAGCGCGCCGGCCCGCAGGGCGCCGTCGCTCCAGCCGTTCGCGCGGAGCGTCTGCAGCGCGGACCGCGACTGGGCCGCGGCGTCATCGCCGTCGACCAGACCGGCCGCACGCAGCGAGGCGCAACGCGCGGTCCACAGCGGCGCGACCTGCGCGGTCAGCGGCGGCTGCGGCAAGGCGTCGAGCGCGAGCAGTGCGCACGGCATCAGCAGCGCCGCTTCGGTGGTGTAGTCGTAGAGCGAGCGCGCACCCTGCGCATCGACATGGATGCTGGGTTCGCCGGCGACGACGGCATCGAGCCAGTCGCCTTCGAGTTCCGCCGCACGCAGCACCGCGCCGCCGCCATTGGAGATGCCGACCGCGATGACGCGTGTGCTGGCGAAATCGAACGGCGCGTCGTCGGGATACGCCTCGCCCAGCGCCTGCAGCGCGAACTCGGCCGCCTGGCGCACGTGACGGCCCCAGTCGGCCTCGGGGTTGTCGCCCGAATGCGCGTGCTTGAACGCGACGCCCTGCCCCGCGCCGTCGGACGCGAACACGGCCTGCGCGCGATCGGCGGACGGCGTGCCGTCGGCCGCGACGCCGATGCCCGCATCGGCATCGAAGTAATCGGTGCCCGCGCCCTTGTCGGTGTAGGCGACCGCGCAACCCTTCGGCAGGCCCCAAGCGCCGGCGACGGCGATCGCCCCATAGATGCCGCGCGAGCCGGACGAGGCCGTGACCACGATGCAGCGGCGCGTGCGGTCGAAGCCGTCGGGCACCTGCACCAGCACCCGGTGCGACTGCGAGGCGCCGGGCACGGTGGCGAGTGCGTGGAATTCGCGGCCCGGCACGTCGGCCAGGCTGCCGTAGAGCGTGCCGTAGCCGCCGCCGGGCGCGAGGTCGGCGATGCCGCGCCAGTTCGCCCACAGCGCGCGGCGGCGCGCTTCGGCGCCAAGCGGACGCTCGGGATCGGCGAACGCCGGCGGCGTCATCGCCTGCAGGCCGGACAGGCCGAGACCCGCGGTCAGCAGGTCGTCGCCGTCGCGGTGCAGACTGGTGCGCTGGGCGGTGAACATCGTGGCGGCGTCTCCGCGCATCGAGGCAGGGTCGCTCCGCGTCGCGCTGCCGGCGCAGGCCGCGAGCGCGAAACCGAGGGTGGCGAGGCACAGCGGCCGGAGCATGCGGGTCTTGTTCATGCATGCACCGTAGCAGCGCATCCGCCGCCGGCCATCGTACTTTGGTACCAGCCGCGTGGTGGGGCTGCGCTTGCTAAGGTGCTTGAACGCCGTTATGGGTCATTCGTGATCGGTGATTCGAAAAAGCGGGCGACGCGAGCCATCCGTCATCACGCGAATCGCCCACGAATCACCAATCACCAATGACGAATCACCGCACCCCAATGCCCAAGCTGCTGATCGCCGACGACCACCCGCTGTTCCGCGCCGCATTGCGCGGCGCGGCGGCCGACGCGGCGCCCGACGTCACCACGCGCGAGGCGGAGACGCTCGACGGCGTGCTCGAACGGCTGGAGGACGAGGACGACATCGATCTCGTGCTGCTGGATCTGCACATGCCCGGCAATCACGGCCTGGCCGGCCTGGCGGCGATCCGCGCGCAGTTCCCGGCGGTGGCGGTGGTGCTGGTGTCGGCGAACGAGGATCCGCTGGTCGTGCGTCGCGCGCTCGACCACGGCGTCGCCGGCTACATCCCCAAGAGCGCCGGCCTCGACGAACTGCGCGAGGCGATCCGCGCGGTGCTCGACTGCGAGCAGTGGCTGCCGCCGGCATTGCGCGGCGCGGTCGCACGCGCGCAGTCGGCGCCCGAGGACATGGATCTCGCCGCGCGACTGGCCAGCCTGACGCCGCAGCAGTTCCGCGTGCTGCGCCTGGTCGCCGAAGGCCTGCTCAACAAGCAGATCGCCGATCGCCTCGACGTGCAGGAACGCACGATCAAGGCCCACATGTCGGCGATCTTCGAAAAGCTCGGCGCGCGCAACCGCACCCACGCCGGCGTGATCCTGCGCGGCCTGGAAATCAGCGATCCCGCGCTGCGCGTCGCCGGCTGAGCGCCGTCAGTCCCTGGTCCGCCGCACCGGCGGATTGATCCACTGCACGTGGAGGCCGCGGCGCTGCGCCTCGCGGTTGACCCGGGCGACGTAGGCCGCGTCGGTGACGATCCGCAGCGGATCGGCTGTCTGCGTACGCGGCCCGGCCGGCGGCGCATCCGCGATGCGGGGCGAGGTACTGGCGCAGGCCGCCAGCATGCAGGCGGCCAGGACGAAGGTGGTCCGGAGAAAAGACGGCATGGTCGTACTCCGCGGCGGCTGGGTCGGGGACAGGCGCGCCGCCGATACGGCGCCTGCCTCCGCGCTATACACCCGTGCCGTACGCGCCGGTCAACCGCCAGTCGGCGGCGGCGGGGCGAGCCGACGGGCGGCGGCGTTGCCGATGTCGCCGAGTTCGGCCAGTACCGCGGTCGCATAGCAGCCGGCCGGCAGCACGAACGCCAGTTGCAGCCGGTCGGACGCCAGCCAGGTCCACTGCAGTTCGCCCGGCCGCAGGCGCGTCGCACGGCGTTCCTGCGACAGGCCGGCGGTCTCCAGCCCGTCGCGCAGTACGCGTGCCTGCGGATCTTCGAGAGCCGCGGTCTCGCGTGCCAGCGCCGCGCCGGTGCTGCGCAGCGTGCCGCGGCCCCACAGCGGCGCGGTGGGATGGATGTCCTGCGCGGCGACGCGTGCGTCGAGTTCCGCGCTGGCCGGTTCGGGGCCGAACACGCTGCGGCTGCCGTCGAGCATCCAGACCTCACCCTCGAGACCGGTGTCCCAATCGCCGGCCTCGACCCGCGCCGCGAGCACGCGGTTGAACAGCGCCGAGCGCGCGGCCGACAGCAGCATCGCGCGTTGCTCGCGGTCCATGCGCCGGCGCGGCGCGGCGAACATGCGCAGGGCCTTGTCGATGTTGCCGCCGTCGTGACCGAAGCGCTGCTCGCCGAAATAGTTCGGCACGCCGCGCGCGGCGATCGTCTGCAGGCGCGTGTCGATCGCAGCGGCATCGCCGACGACATCGCGCAGCGTCAGCACGAAGCGGTTGCCCGCCAGCGCGCCGCGCGGCAGCTTGCGTGCATGCCGCGCCTGCGCCAATACGCGCAGCGACTGATCATGTCCGCTGGCCATGGCTTCGAGCGCGGCGATGTCCGGCGCGTGGCGGCCGGGCAGTTGCACGGTGAAGCGCTGCGTCGTCAGCGCGTGGCGATCCTTGAGGCCCGCATAGCCGACCGCGCGGCCGTCGACATCCGCCCACTGCGCGAGCAGGCGCGCGACGAACGCGGTGTTCATGCCGGTCTTCTCGATCGTCAGCAGCAGGTGCTCGCCCGCGCCGCTGGCCTCGAAGCCGTCGATCTCGTCGACGCGGAAGTCCGCTGGATGCTGGCGGATCGTCGCCGACAGCACCGGCGCGCCATGCGCGGCCGGCGTGCCGGCTGCAACACCAGTGCTGTCCTGCGGCTCAGCCGCCATCGCGCACCAGCAGGCACACCGCCTGCGCGGCGATGCCCTCGCCGCGACCGGTGAAGCCCAGCTGTTCGCTGGTCGTCGCCTTGACCGAGATGCAGTCGAGCGCGATGCCCAGATCGTCGGCGATCGCCGCGCGCATCGCCGGCGCGTGCGGGCCGATCTTCGGCCGTTCGCAGATCACGGTGACGTCGGCATTGCCGACACGCCAGCCGCGCTGTGCCAGCAACGCATTGCAGTGCCGCAGCAGCGCGCGGCTGTCGGCGCCCTTCCAGCGGTCGTCGCTGGGCGGGAAATGCACGCCGATATCGCCGAGTGCGAGCGCGCCGAGCATCGCGTCGCACAGCGCATGCAGCGCGACGTCGCCGTCGCTGTGCGCGAGCACGCCGCGCTCGAACGGAATGCGCACGCCGCCGACCATGACGTGGTCGCCATTGCCGAAGGCGTGGACGTCGAAGCCCTGGCCGATGCGAAAGGGAACGATGAAAGTCGCGGTCATGGGCATCGAGTCGTAGGAAGGGTGAACACGCATCTTGCGTACCGATCAACCCGCAAGGACGATCATCAGGAACGCCGCCAGATTCTGCAGCGTGTGCGGTAGTGCAGCGGCGGCGAATCCGAGACCGAACGATTCTCGGCGCCAGACCAGATACCCGCAACTGAAAACGAAGAACGGGACCACAACACCGAGAAACCAGAACGGCGCGGTCAGCGCGTGCAGGCAGCCCCAGACCAGTGCCGACAGCGTCGCGCGCGTCACAATGCTCCAGCGCGACGGCATCAGCGCCAGCAGCACGATCAGCAGCAGGGTTTCAATGATCGGCGCCAGCAACACCAGGATTACGAAGTCGCCGATGCCTGTCCCAAACGCCGGCGCCTCAAGGTCGTCAATGTCGATACCGGCCAGGGCCAATAAGCCGACGGCCGTACCGACCAGCGCCATGGAACTGCCGAGCGACACGGCGGATGACACCCCCATGCGGCGAAGGAATCTGCCGTCCGGCGGCGCAAGCAGCGCGTCGAGAACACTACGGAAGAACACTGCTACGACCTCGCTGTCGCAGAAACGGATCAGCGCCGCGACAACTCGAACTCGAAGCGCGCGAAATCCGCAGGCGTCGTGATCTTGAAGTTGTCTTCGCGGCCTTCGACCAGCAGCGGACGGGCGCCCTGGCGTTCCATCGCCATCGCTTCGTCGGTCACGGCGATGCCGTCGGCGTCGGCGGCTTCCAGTGCGCGGCCCAGTTGCAGGCGGCGGAACAGCTGCGGGGTCAGCGCGCGCCACAGGCGTTCGCGCGGTTCGGTGCAATCGATGCCGCCGTCGTCGCCGGCGCGCTTGAGGGTGTCGCGCACGGGCGCAGCGAGGATCGCGCCGACCGGATCCATGCGTCCGCGCTCGAGCAGCTGGTCGAGATCGGATGCGTGCAGGTTGGGCCGCGCGGCGTCGTGCACGAGCACGAAGTCGTCGGGACGCACCGATCCGGGCAATGCCTGCAGACCCGCGAGCACGGAGGCCGCACGGGTGTCGCCGCCCGGTGCGCGCAGCAGTGGCTTGCCGTGCAGCACGGCCTCGGGCAGGACCGGCGCGTCGTCCACGCCGAGCACCAGCACGATGCCGCCGATGCCGGCATGGCCGGCGAGCGCGTCGAGCGTGTGCGCCATCAGACTGCGCCCGCCGACATCGAGGAACTGCTTGGGCACCTCGCCGCCGAAGCGGCTGCCGCGACCTGCCGCGGGCACGATGACCCACAGCCCGCCCGGGACCCGGTCGGACATGCTCACGGCACCTGTTCCAGGTCGCGCTCCTGCGCGCGGCGCCGGGCATCGGGATCGAGCGCGTGCTCGGCCGGCAGCGGCGCGATGCGCGCATCGTCGACGACGCGGTAGAAGGTCTCGCCCGGCTTGATCATGCCGAGCTCGCCACGCGCGCGTTCCTCGATCGCCGCCTCGCCGGATTTCAGGTCGGCGACTTCGGCCGCGAGCGCGGCATTGCGCTGGACCAGGCCTTCGTTCTGACGCGCCTGCGCCTCGACGCGGGCGCGCAGTTCTTCGACCTGCTCGGTCCCGCCCACGCCGAACCAGAGCCGGTACTGCAACCAGGCCAGCAGCGTGGCGAGCACCAGCAGCACGACGAGCAACGCGCGCATCGACGATGTCCTGCGGGAATCAGCGCTTCAGCGACACGAACGCATCGCGACCGGCGTAGCGGGCGGTGCCGCCCAGAGCCTCTTCGATGCGCAGGAGCTGGTTGTACTTCGCGACGCGGTCGCTGCGGCACAGCGACCCGGTCTTGATCTGGGTGGCCGTGGTGGCGACCGCGATGTCGGCGATCGTCGTGTCCTCGGTCTCGCCCGAGCGGTGCGAGACGACCGCCGCATAGCCGGCCGCGTCCGCCATCGCGATCGCCTCCAACGTCTCGGTCAGCGTGCCGATCTGGTTGACCTTGATCAGGATCGCGTTCGCGGTCTTCGAATCGATGCCTTCCCTGAAGATCTTCGGATTGGTGACGAACAGGTCGTCGCCGACCAGCTGCACCTTGTCACCAATGCGGTCGGTCAGCTGCTTCCAGCCGGTCCAGTCGTCTTCGGCCATGCCGTCCTCGATCGTGACGATCGGGTACTGCGCGGCCCAGTCGGCGAGGAAGTCGACGAACTGCTCGCCGGTCAGGCGCTTGTTCTCGCCGACCAGGTGGTACTTGCCGTTGTCGTGGAATTCGCTCGACGCGACGTCCAGGCCCAGCAGCACGTCGTCGCCCGCGGCGTAACCGGCCTTGCCGATCGCCTCGAGGATCGTGTCGAGCGCTTCGACGTTGCTGCGGAAGTCCGGCGCGAAGCCGCCTTCGTCGCCGACCGCGGTGCTCAGGCCGTGGCCCTTGAGCACGGATTTCAGCGCATGGAAGATCTCGGTGCCCGCGCGCAGCGATTCGGAGAAGCTCGAGAAGCCGACCGGCAGCACCATGAATTCCTGGAAGTCGACGTTGTTGTCGGCATGCGCGCCGCCGTTGATGATGTTCATCATCGGCACCGGCAGCACCGGCGCGCGGTCGCCGCCGAGCAGCTTCCACAGCGGAATCTTCTTCGATGCGGCCAGCGCATGGGCGTTCGCCATCGACACGCCCAGCAGCGCGTTCGCGCCCAGGCGGCCCTTGTTCTCGGTGCCGTCGAGATCGATCAGGCGCTTGTCGAGGCCGGCCTGGTCGGCGGCGTCGAAACCCTTGAGCGTTTCGGCGATCGCGCCGTTGACGTTGGCGACCGCCTTCTGCACGCCCTTGCCGAGATAGCGCGTCTTGTCACCGTCGCGCAGTTCCACCGCCTCGCGGGCGCCGGTCGAGGCGCCGGACGGCACCATCGCGCGGCCGAAGCTGCCGTCTTCCAGCGTCACTTCGGCTTCGAGGGTCGGATTGCCGCGGGAGTCGAGGATCTCGCGGGCGTGGATCTTGGCGATGGCGGTCATGGTCGGGTCGAAAGTCTCGTTCGGGAAAAGGGAATGCTCAGGCGTCGACGAAGCGCGCTTCCTGGGCGAGGACGTGTTCGGGAATCGGATGGCCGTCGCGGCGGGCGACGGCCATCTGCGCACGCGTGCCGAAGCCGCCGAGGATACGGCCGTCGTCGAGGAAGACCTGCCAGTCCTCGATGTCGGTGACCGGCACACTCACCGGGTCGGGCGGCGTGGCGCCGTCGATGAAGGGCGTGACGATGCGCAGGGTCACGGTCGCGGCGTCGAGCGCTTCGGGCGTGCCCCAGACGTGTTCCACCTCGCCGGCCGCATTGCGCAGCGGGACCTTCACCCCGACCTGCAACGCCGAGCCGACGTGCGGGCGCAGGGTATCGAGCGAGGCCTGGGCGCGCTCGCGCGCTTCATGCAGCAAGGGCTCGTCGCGCGCGACCGGCACGGCGGCGTTCGCGATCCGGCGGCCACTGCGCACGGCCAGGGCGATCGCCGCCGTGCACGACAGCAAGGCCACCAGCCAGGGCCACCAGCCGGTCAGAGGTCGGCTTCCGCGAAGCCGGCACGCTTGGTGACGGCATCGAGTTCGAGCATCGTCTCGAGCAACGCGCGCATGCGGCCGAGCGGCCAGGCGTTGGGCCCGTCGCTGAGTGCTTCTTCGGGCTTCGGGTGGGTCTCCATGAAGACGCCGGCCACGCCGACGGCGATCGCCGCGCGCGCCAGCACCGGCACGAATTCGCGCTGGCCGCCGCTGGACGTGCCTTGCCCGCCCGGCAGCTGCACCGAATGGGTCGCGTCGAACACGACCGGACAATCGGTCTCGCGCATCACCGCGAGCGAACGCATGTCGCTGACCAGGTTGTTGTAGCCGAAGCTCGCACCGCGCTCGCAGACCATGATCTGGTCGTTGCCGGTGGACTTCGCCTTCTCGACGACGGGCTTCATGTCCCACGGCGACAGGAACTGGCCCTTCTTGATGTTGACCGGCTTGCCGGCGGCGCAGACCTTCTTGATGAAGTCGGTCTGGCGCACGAGGAAGGCCGGCGTCTGCAGCACGTCGACGACCGAGGCGACCTCGTCCATCGGCGTGTATTCGTGCACGTCGGTCAGCACCGGCACGCCGAGCTGGCGCTTGACCTCGGCCAGCACGCGCAGGCCTTCCTCCATGCCGGGGCCGCGGAAGCTCGTCCCCGAGGTGCGGTTGGCCTTGTCGAAACTCGACTTGAAGATGAAGTTGATGCCGAGATCGGATGTGATCTCCTTCAGCTGGCCGGCGACATCGAGCTGCAGCTGCTCGGACTCGATGACGCAGGGACCGGCGATCAGGAAGAACGGCTGGTCGAGACCGACCTCGAATCCACAGAGCTTCATGCGTGTGCCTCCTTGAGCAGCTTGCCGCCGGCCTTGTGCTCGCGCGCGGCGCGCACGAAACCGACGAACAGCGGATGGCCGCCGCGCGGCGTCGACAGGAACTCGGGATGCGCCTGGCAGGCGATGAACCACGGATGCTGCGGCAACTCGATCATTTCCACCAGCAGGTCGTCCATCGACTTGGCGGCGATCACCAGGCCGGCGTCCTCCAGCTGGGTGCGGTAACGGTTGTTGAATTCGTAGCGGTGGCGATGGCGCTCGCCGACGACGTCCTGGCCGTAGACCTCGCGCGACCTCGTGCCGGGCTTGAGGCGCTGCTCCTGCAGGCCCAGGCGCATCGTGCCGCCCAGATCGCTGTGCTCGCTGCGGCGCTCGACGTCGCCCGACTGCGTCCGCCACTCGGTGATCAGGCCGATGACCGGATGCGGCGACTGCTTGTCGTTCTCGGTGCTGTTGGCGCCTTCGAGGCCGGCGAGGTTGCGCGCCACGTCGACGACGGCGGCCTGCATGCCGTAGCAGATGCCGAAATACGGCAGGCCGGTTTCGCGCGCATGTTGCGAGGCGAGCACCTTGCCCTCGAAGCCGCGGTCGCCGAAGCCGCCGGGCACGAGCACGCCGTCGACGTCGCCGAGCCACGCGGCGGCGCCGTCGCGCTCGATGTCCTGCGATTCGATCCACTTCAGCTGCACCTTCGTGCGCTGGCGGATGCCGCCGTGCTTGAGCGCCTCGCCGACCGACTTGTAGGCGTCCTTGTGGTCGACGTACTTGCCGACGACGCCGATCGTGATCTCGGCGATCGGATGCTCGACCGCGTTGACGACGTCGATCCATTCCGACAGGTCCGCGCTCGGCGCAGCCTTGTCGCCCAGGCGCAGCCGCTCGACGATGATCTCGTCGAGCCCCTGCGCGTGCAGCCACATCGGAATCTTGTGGATGTTGTCGAGATCGACGGCGGAAATCACCGCCTTCTCCGACACGTTGGTGAACGAGGCGATCTTGCGCCGCTCGCCATCGGGCAGCGGCTGCTCGCTGCGGCACAGCAGGATGTCGGGCTGGATGCCGATCGAGCGCAGTTCCTTGACCGAGTGCTGCGTGGGCTTGGTCTTCAGCTCGCCGGCGGCCGCGATGTACGGCACCAGGGTCAGGTGCATGAAGACCGCCTTGTCGGCGCCGCGGTCGGTGCGGATCTGGCGGATGGCTTCCAGGAACGGCAGCGATTCGATGTCGCCGACGGTGCCGCCGATTTCGACCAGCGCCACGTCGAAACCCTGCGTGGCCTCGTCGATCGCGCGCTTGATCGCATCGGTGATGTGCGGGATGACCTGCACGGTCGCGCCCAGATAGTCGCCGCGGCGCTCCTTGCGGATCACGCTCTCGTAGATCTTGCCGGTCGTGATCGAGTTCTTGCCCGACAGGCGCACGTTGATGAAGCGCTCGTAGTGGCCGAGGTCGAGATCGGTTTCCGCGCCGTCGTCGGTCACGTAGACCTCGCCGTGCTGGAACGGGCTCATCGTGCCGGGGTCGACGTTGATGTAGGGATCGAGCTTCATCATCGTCACCCGCAGACCGCGGGCTTCGAGAATGGCCGCCAGCGAGGCGGCCGCGATGCCCTTCCCGAGGGAAGAGACCACGCCGCCGGTCACGAACACGAGCGGAGTGATGGAACTGGAAGGAGGCGTCATGGGGACAGCGGGTCGCTGGAAAGCCCCATTCTACAGGCTGCGGCCCGCTGGCGCCCGGCCTCGCGCAGCGGATCCGGCGAACGACGTCCTTCCGGACAGCAGAACGCCCCGGCAAGCCGGGGCGTTCCAGGGTGACGTCAGGCGTGGATCAGGCCGGATCTTCCTCTTCTTCCTCGACCTGCGGCACCGGCTCCTCGGCGGTCTGCGCGGCGGCCTCGGCCTGCGCGTCATAGGCCTCGTTCACCGCGTCGGACGCGTAGTCCGCTTCGGTGGCGGCGGTCTCGGCAGCCTGCGCCGAAGCCTCGGCGGTCTGGGCCGCCTGCTCGGCCTGCTGCGCGGCAACCTGCGCGTCGCGGGCCTGCTGCTCGATCGAGGCATCCTGAGCGAAGGCGGGGGCGGCGAAAGCAGTGGCGACGATGGCGGCGAACAGCACGTTGCGGGTCTTCATTTGGACTCTCCGGATTTGATTCGAAAAAAGATGAAGCGGCGACCTGTCCTGGGAACCATCCGCAGCGGAGCGGTGGATCAGTGTCGGCTGGACCGGTCGACGGTTCGAACCTAGCCAGCTCAACCCGGCCCGGAACTGAACAACGGCTTGCTTACAACGCGTGCACATGGAACTAACTTGGCTGCAACCGCTTACATGCCCACATGGCGCGGATCGCGCATTTCCGCGCCCGAAACGGCCGGCGGATCGGTGGACCGGCAATTCCTTTAACATGCGCCGATTCCCGCTGCGCAGCACCGAATGAACACCCGTTACAACGCCGCCGACATCGAAGTCCTCTCCGGCCTGGATCCGGTCAAGCGCCGCCCAGGCATGTACACCGACACCACGCGCCCGAACCATCTGGCGCAGGAAGTCATCGACAACGCCGTCGACGAAGCGCTTGCCGGGCACGCCCGCGAGATCGCCGTCACGCTGTTCAAGGACGGCAGCTGCGAGGTGTCCGACGACGGCCGCGGCATGCCGGTCGACATCCACCCGGAGGAGAAGATCCCCGGCGTCGAACTGATCCTCACGCGCCTGCACGCCGGCGGAAAGTTCAGCAACAAGAACTACACCTTCAGCGGCGGCCTGCACGGCGTCGGCGTCAGCGTGGTCAATGCGCTGTCGACGCTGGTCGAGGTGCACATCAAGCGCGACGGCAGCGAGCACCGCATCACCTTCCGCAATGGCGATCGCGCGTCGCCGCTGGAAGTCGTGGGCTCGGTCGGCAGGAAGAACACCGGCACGCGGGTGCGCTTCTGGGCCGACCCGAAGTATTTCGACAGCCCGAAGTTCAGCGTGCGCGCGCTGCGTCATCTGCTGCGCGCCAAGGCGGTGCTGTGCCCCGGCCTGACGGTCACGCTGCTCGACGAAGCCACCGGCGAGCGCGACCAGTGGCTGTTCGAGGACGGCCTGCGCGACTACCTCAAGGGCGAATTGGCCGAGCGCGAACTGCTGCCGCCGGAGCTGTTCGTCGGCGCGCTCAAGAAGGACACCGAGACCGTCGACTGGGCGGTCGCGTGGGTCGTCGACGGCGAACTGGTGCAGGAGAGCTACGTCAACCTGATCCCCACCGCGCAGCACGGCACCCACGTCAACGGCCTGCGCACCGGCTTCACCGACGCGCTGCGCGAGTTCTGCGACTTCCGCAACCTGCTGCCGCGCGGCGTCAAGCTGGCGCCCGAAGACGTCTGGGACCGCGTCGCCTTCGTGCTGTCGATGAAGATGACCGACCCGCAGTTCTCCGGCCAGACCAAGGAACGGCTGTCGTCGCGCCAGGCCGCGGGCTTCGTCGAGGGCGCCGCGCACGACGCCTTCAGCCTGTGGCTCAACCAGCACACGGACCTGGGCGAGAAGATCGCCCAGCTCGCGATCGACCGCGCCAGCGCGCGCCTGAAGACCGAAAAGCAGATCGTCCGCAAGAAGGTCACCCAGGGCCCCGCGCTGCCGGGCAAGCTGGCCGACTGCATCAGCCAGGACCTGTCGCGCACCGAACTGTTCCTGGTCGAAGGCGATTCGGCCGGCGGCAGCGCCAAGCAGGCGCGCGACAAGGACTTCCAGGCGATCCTCCCGCTGCGCGGCAAGATCCTCAACACCTGGGAAGTCGCGAGTACCTCGGTGCTGGCCTCGGAGGAAGTGCACAACCTCGCGATCGCGATCGGCTGCGATCCGGGCAAGGACGACATCTCCGGCCTGCGCTACGGCAAGGTCGTGATCCTCGCCGACGCCGACTCCGATGGCCTGCACATCGCGACGCTGCTGTGCGCGCTGTTCCTGCGCCATTTCCCGGCGCTGGTCGCGGCCGGCAACATCTTCGTCGCGATGCCGCCGCTGTTCCGTGTCGACGTGGGCAAGCAGGTGTTCTACGCGCTCGACGAGGAAGAGAAGCGCCTGCTGCTGGAGAAGATCGCGCGCGAGAAGCTCAAGGGCCAGGTCAACGTGACCCGCTTCAAGGGCCTGGGCGAGATGAACCCCTCGCAGCTGCGCGAGTCCGCGATCCATCCCGATACCCGGCGCCTGGTGCAGCTGACCATCGACGACGATCTGCAGACGCGCTCGCTGGTCGACATGCTGCTGGCGAAGAAGCGTGCCGGGGATCGCAAGGCGTGGCTGGAAACCAAGGGCGATCTGGCGACGCTCGAAGTCTGAGGCGACCTCGGCGACGACGGCGGATCACACGCGTCAGGCCTGGTCGCTGGTCTCCACCACCCGTTCGGGGATGCGGTGGGTACGGCCGAGCTGGGCGAAGATCGCCGCCGACGCCAGGGTCAGCGCGCCGATGCAGACGAAGGTCCAGCGGAACGCCGCGAGCACCGGCGCGTCGCCGGCCTGCTCGCCGCTGAAGGCGCCGAGCAGGCCGCCCGCGGTCGCGACGCCCAGGCTCATCGCCAGCATCATCACCATCGACAGCAGGCTGTTGCCCGCGCTCGCTTCCGCGCCGCCGAGGTCGCGCAGCGCCAGGGTGTTCATCGCGGTGAACTGCAGCGAGTTGACCGCGCCGAACACCGCGAACTGGACGATGTGCAGCCACGTCGGCTGGCCCGCATCGACCAGCGCGAAACTCGCCATCGTCAGCCCGGTCAGCACGGTGTTGACCACCAGCACGTTGCGATAGCCGAAGCGCTGCACCAGCGGCACGACGATGCGCTTGGAGAACATGCCGGCGAGCGCGACCGGAATCATCATCAGCCCGGCACGGGTCGGCGGATAGCCCAGCGCGACCTGCAGCAGCAGCGGAATCATGTAGGGCATGCCGCTGCTGCCCAACCGCGAGAACAGGTTGCCGAGCAGGCCGACGCTGAAGCTGCGGGTCCGGAACAGGCTCAGCGGAAACAGCGGCGCGACCGCGCGCGCGGCGTGCAGCCAGTAGGCGACCAGCGCCGCGAGCCCGGTCACCAGCAGCACGACGAGGGCCGCGTGGCGCGCGGCGTGGCCCGACAGCGCCTCGACCGACAGCGAGATCGCGATCATGCCGAACGCGAGCATCGCGTAGCCCGGCAAGTCGAAACGCGAGACCGGCGCGCGCAGGTCGGGCATCCACTTCAGGGCCGCGAACGCGCCGAGCACGCCCAGCGGCAGGTTGATCAGGAAGATCCAGTGCCAGGACGCGACATCGGCCAGCCAGCCACCGAGCGCCGGGCCGATCAGTGGCCCGATCAGGCCGGGCACGGTGACGAAACTCATCGCCGCGAGGAAGGCCGTGCGCGGCACCGCGCGCAGCACCGCCAGCCGTCCGACCGGCAGCATCATCGCGCCGCCGACGCCCTGCAGTACCCGCGAGGCGACCAGCGCGTCCAGACTTTGCGACAGCGCACAGGCCAGCGAGCCCGCCGAGAACAGCACGATCGCCGCGACGAACAACCGCCGCGTGCCGAGCCGGTCGGCGAGCCAACCCGACGCGGGAATCAGCATCGCGACCGTCAGCGCATAGGCCACCACGACCGACTGCATGCGCAGCGGCGACTGGCCCAGATCGACCGCCATCGACGGCAGCGCGGTGTTGACGATCGTGGTGTCGAGCATCTGCATGAACACCGCCGCGGCGACCAGCCACAGCATCGGCCGGAACGGACGCAGCAGTTCGGCATCCCGGGCGCGCGCGCCGGTCATGCGTCGCGCGCGTATCCGATCGCGTCCTCGATCAGCGTGCGCAGCACCGGCATCAGCCGGTCGGCGCGCGCCGCGTCCCAGGCGAACGTGTCCTCGTCCATGTAGCAGCGCTGGCTGATCTCCAGCTGCACCGCCTCGACGCCGGTCTCCGGCCGCCCGTAGTGGCGGGTGATGTGGCCGCCCTTGAAGCGGCCGTTGGCGACGAATCCGAACTGCGACTGCGCCGCCAGTCGCGCGGTGATGCGCGCTTCGAGCGCCGGGCTGCAGCTCGCGCCGCTGGCGGTGCCGAGATTGAGGTCGGGCAGCGGGCCTTCGAACAGGAACGGCAAGATGCCGCGGATCGAATGCGCCTCCCACAGCACGACGCGTCCGTGCATGGCGCGCAGGCGTGCGATCTCGCCGGCGAGTGCGGCGTGATAGGGACGCCAGTAGGTGTCGACCCGCGCGGCGACGTCGTCGGGCGACGGTTCTTCGCCGGGCCGGTAGACCGGGCCGCCGTCGAAGCGCACCACCGGGCACAGGCCGGTCGTGTTCTGACCCGGATACAGCGACACGTCGTCCTCGGACCGGTTGAGATCGACGACGTAGCGCGAATGCGTGGGCACCAGCATCGAGGCGCCGAGCGCGCGCGCGAACGCGTAGAGGTCGGCGACGTGCCAGTCGGTGTCGGGGACGCGGCGGGCGTCCTCGGTCAGCCGCGATGCGATCGCCCCCGGCACGCGCGTGCCGTTGTGCGGAACGCTGATCAGCAGCGGCGCGTCGCCGCGGTGGAGGTGGAAGATCGGGGTCTCGCTCATCGCCGCATTGTAGGCCCCGTCGCGCGGGTGTTCGCGCGGCCGCTGCACTCAGCGCATCAGCACCACTTCCTCGGCGCTGGTGGGATGGATCGCGATCGTGTCGTGCAGGTCGTCGAGGTTGATGCCGCGCTTGAGCGCGACCGCGAAGCCCTGCAGGATCTCGTCGGCCGCGTCGCCGAGTAGATGGATGCCGACCACCCGGCGTTCGGCCCCGGCGCAGACCAGCTTGAACAGGCTGCGCTGGGTCGATTCGGCCAGCGCTTCGCGCATCGGGCGGAAGTTGCTGCGGTAGACGTGGACGTCGTCGCCATGCCGCTCGCGCGCCTGCGCCTCGGTCAGGCCGACCATCGCCAGCGGCGGATGCGAGAACACCACCGACGGCACGTCGTCGGCATCGAGCTTCGCATCCGGCTTGCCGCCGAACAGGCGGTCGCACAGGCGGCGCGCCGCGGCGATCGCGACCGGCGTCAGCGCCGGTCCGCAGCCGCAGATGTCGCCGACCGCATAGACGCCCGGCGCCGGCGTGGCCTGCCATGCGTCGACCGGAATGTCGCCGGTCGCATCGGGCGTGATGCCGACGGTGTCCAGGCCGATGTCGCCGGTGTTGGGGCGGCGGCCGGTCGCGAACAGCACCTGGTCATAACCCGCGCGCATCGTGCCGTCCTCGGCCTCGAGGCGCAGGCCAGTGTCGTCGTCGCGGTGCAGGGCCTTGAGCGCGTAGCCGAACACCAGCTCGATGCCCTGCTGGAGATAGTTCTCCTGCAGCTGCGCGATCAGTTCGGCATCCGCCTGGCGCAGCAGGCGCTGCTCGCGCACGAACACGTCCACCTGGCTGCCGAGTGCCTGCAACACGCCGGCGAGTTCGATGGCGATGTAGCCGCCGCCGATGATCGCCACGCGCGGCGGCGCTTCGCACCAGGTGAAGAAATCGTCGGACACCGTGCCCAGTGCGGCGCCGGCAACCGGTGGGCGCTGCGGCGTGGAGCCGGTCGCCAGCACGATATGTGGCGCGGCCACGCAGGTGCCGTCTTCGCATTCCACGCGGCCCGGCCCGGTGAGCCGGCCGCGGGTCGGCAGCACCACGATGCCGTCGCGGTCGAGCCGCTTGCGGTAGCTGTCGTGGATACCGTGGATGTAGCGCTGGCGATCGGTGATGAACTTCGCCCAGTCGAACGCGACGCGCCGGTCCATCGGCAGGTCGAAGCCCAGCCGGGCGGCCTGCGCGATGCGCGCGCCGAGATCGGCCGCGAGCCACATCGCCTTCTTCGGCACGCAGCCGACGTTGACGCAGGTGCCGCCGAGCGCGCCGGGTTCGACCAGTGCGACGCGCTTGCCGTATTCGACTGCGCGGAAGGCCGCGGCGAGACCGCCGGATCCGCCCCCGAGCACGATGAGATCGACGTGCAGCAGTGCGGCATCGTCGTGTCGCGGTGCGCTCATGCGAACCGCGCCGGCGCGTAGGGCGCCGGATCGAAGCGCGGCGCGCGGCCGCAGATCAGATCGCTCATCAGGTGTCCGGTCGCCACGCTCATGCTGACCCCGAGCATGCCATGGCCGGTCGCGAGCCAGAGGTGACGATGGCCCGGCGCGGGCCCGAGGATCGGCACGTCGTCGACGCTGACCGGCCGCCAGCCGTACCACTCTTCCTCGCGCACCGGGCCGACCGGTTCGTGCAGGTATTCGCGCGCCGCGCGCTCGAGTGCGTCGAGGCGCACACGGTTGAGCGAGCGGTCGTAACCGGAGAATTCCATCGTGCTGCCGAGCCGGAAACCGCTGTCCCAGACGGTCACGCAGACGCTGCGTTCGTGCAGCACCATCGGATGCCGCGGCACGATCGACGGCCGCGCATAGGTGATCGAGTAGCCCTTGCCCGGCTGCACCGGCACCCGCAACCGCAGCGACTTCGCGAGCAGCGGCGACCAGGCGCCGGTGGCGAGCAGCAGATCGCGTCCGGCGAATGCGCCCCGACTGGTGTCGACGCGCACGCCATCGCCGGCCTCTTCGATCGAGCGCACCTCGCAGTGCTCGACCAGTTCGCCGCCCAGCGCGCGGAATGCGTGCGCGAGGCCTGCGACGTAGCGATCCGGACGCAGGCGTGCATCGCCCGGAAAGCGGATCGCGCCGACCACGCCTTCGCGCAATGCCGGCTCCTGGCGCAGGTAGTCGGCCCCGTCGATGCGCTCGACTTCGATGCCGAGCGCGCGCAGCTGCGTGGCCTCGTCCTCGAACGCGTCGAAGTCGGCGCGATCGCGGTAGACGTAGTCGACGCCCGAGGCCTCGAACTCGCAGTCGATGCCCAGGGTGTCGAGCCAGTCCGGAAACGCGGCGCGCGAGGCTTCGAGGATCGTCGAACGCGCGCGCATCGCGTGCAGCCAGTCGCGGCGGTTGCAATGGCGGGCGAAGCCGGCCATCCAGCGCCACAGCGCGGGATCGAAGCGTGGACTCACCCGGAACGGCGCGTCGGGCATCAGCATCCAGCGCAGCGCCTTGGCCACCGTGCCGGGCGCGGCCAGCGGCGCGGCGTGGCTCGGCGTGATCGTGCCGCAATTGCCGTGCGAGCTTCCGCAGCCGGCGGTGCCTGCCTCGAGCAGACGCACGCCGCGGCCGGCCTGCAGCAGGGCGATGCCGCTGGCGAGTCCGATGACCCCGCCGCCGACGATCAGCACGTCGTCCCGCGCGTTCAAGCCGGCATCCTCACGGCAGCGCGGGAATGCGCCGCCAACCCGGACGGCGTCCGTAGGTCAGCCAGCGCCAGGTCCATTCCATCGGTCCATAGCGGTGGTGCGTCAGCCACACGTGGCTGACCGCGATCTGCAGCGCGAACACGCCGAGCACGATGCCGGTCTGGGCCGCGCGGCCGAATTCGCCGAACAGGCCGAAGCCGTAACCGTAGAACAGCAGCGAGCAGACCAGCGACTGGCCGAGGTAGTGCGTCAACGCCATGCGTCCGGCCGGCGCGAACACACCGAGCACGCGCGCGCCCGCGCCGCTGGTCCACGCGAGCACGATCAGCGCGACGTAGGCCAGCGACATCGGCAGCGCGCCGCACAGCATCAGCCCCTGCGCCAGGATGCCGCGCGCATCCATCGCCCCCAGGGTGAACGTCGTGCCGACATTGACCGCGAGCGCGGTGAACACCAGACCCGGCGGCAGCGCGATCGCCAGCAGCCGCCACCAGAACCGCCGATGCACGGCCGGCGCCTGCAGCCAGCCGCCGGACATCAGCCAGCTGCCGACCAGGAACACGCCCAGCACCATCGGCACCATCATCGTCTGGCCCATCAGGCCGATCTGCGCGTAGTCGCCGACGCGCTGCACGAGCACTGCGCCGAAGCCGCCACCCGGATACACCGCCGTGGCGCGCGAGGCGCTCTCGGCCAGCGGCGCCGACATCTCGGCCAGCATGGCCTCGGGCAGCACGAACATCATCGCGGCGAACAGCAGATAGAAGGCGGCGATGCCCGCATACAGCAGCAGGCCGGTGATCAGCTGCCACTTCGGCGCGACCGCGCGCATCGCCATCAGGATCGCGCCGGCGATCGCATAGGTATGCAGGATGTCGCCCGGCCACAGCAGCACGATGTGCGCCGCGCCGAACAGCAGCAACGCGGCCATCCGGCGCAGGTAGACGCGTTCGACCGACAAGCCGGCGCCGGCGATCCGGCCGCTCATCAGCACGAAGCCCATGCCGAACAGCAGCGAGAACATCGTCCAGAACTTGCCGGCGACGAACACGTGCACGAACCACGCGACCGCGTGGTCGAGCCCGGTCGCATCGGCCGGAATGCCCGAGCCCATCTGCTGCATCGGCCGGTTGAACCATTCGATGTTCATCGCGAACACGCCGAGCAGCGCGATGCCGCGCAGCACGTCCATCACTTCGAGACGCTCGCCGGTCGGCACCGGTCCGAGCGCGGCCTGCGTCTGCATGCTGCGGTCCTCGCGACGTGGAGCGCCGCCGGCGTCACGGCCGGCGGCGCGGGTCTCCCTCAGTGGTGGTGGCCACCGTCGCCGTGCACGTGGCCGTGCTCGACTTCCTCGGCCGCGGCTTCGCGCACTTCGATGATCTCGATGTCGAACTGCAGGTCCTTGCCGGCCATCGGGTGGTTGAGGTCGACATCGACCACGCTCATGCCGACCTTCTCGATCGTCACCGCGCGCGGGCCGAAGCTGGTGTTGAGCACGACCTGCTGGCCGACGCTGAGCCTCTGGTCGCCGAAGTGCTTCTTGGGCACGCGCTGGCTCATGCCTTCGCGGCGCTCGCCGTAGGCGTCGGCGGCGGTGACGTCGGCCTTGAAGGTCTCGCCGGCCTCGCGACCCTCCATCGCCTTCTCCAGGCCCGGGATGATGTTGCCGTGGCCGAACAGGATGGCCAGCGGCTCGCGGTCGCGCGAGGTCTCCACGGGCTCCTGGCCGGCCTCCGCGACGCTGTAGTGGAAACGGACGACGCGGTCTTTCTCGATCTTCATTGCTGGATACCCGGATGACGCGGCTGCGCCGCTTGAGGAGGATGGCGTGGCTGGGGCACGATGCCGGCGATGCATTCCACCGGGCGCCCCATGCAAGCAACCCCACATTATCCGGACTCCGGCACGCCGGCGCCAACCGCCGCGCGCCGGTGGCTGCTGCCGCTGCTGGTCGGAACGCTGGCGCTGGCGGCGTGCGGACGCCAGGACGTGCGCCCCACCCCGTCCGCATCGAAGCCGCAGGCCACGCGCAGCTGGACGCCGGTCGCCCCGGCCGACCCGGCCGCGGCCAATGCGGTGCTGATGCGCGCGATCAGTCTCGTCGGCACGCCCTACCGCTACGGCGGCAACACACCCGAAGGCGGCTTCGACTGCAGCGGGCTGGTGAACTACGTGTTCCGCGACATGCTCGACCTGCGCCTGCCGCGGAGCTCGCGCGAGCTGTTCGCCTGGCAGGGCCCGAAGATCGCCCCCGAGCGCCTGGCCACCGGGGACCTGGTGTTCTTCGGCAGCGGCGGCAACATCAGCCATGTCGGCATCTATGTCGGCGAAGGCCGGTTCGTGCACGCCCCGAGTACCGGCGGCACGGTGCGGCTGGACCATCTCGACGGCAGCTATTGGCAGCGGACCTACTCGGGCTCCAGACGCGTCCTGCATTAGGCGGCGGCGTTCAGCCTCCACACCGTCTTCACTGAATTGTGTTCAAAAACGAGCACTTGTACGCATTCATTAATTTTCATTTAACAACTTTCACATCCTCGTCCGGTAGCTTCCCCCGCTGGTCCGCGACAATGTGAAACCCACGTGACGATGACAGACGCAACGCCAGGCGCCCGCGCCGCACGCCACCGCCGCCTTCGCAACGCCCTCGTCGCAAGCGTCCTCACTCTCGCCGCAGCACCCGTTTTCGCAGGCCCCGGCCTCGCCGGCGACTCCGCCGACCAGATCGAAGCGACCACCTCGGTCGCCCGCGCGCTCACCGCCCCGACCGCGCAGCTCGCCCAGCCCGAGATGCTGCTGGCCAGCGACATCAACCAGCTGATCGCGATGGACGTCGACAAGCCCGTCCACGCCGACGGCCGTGTCGAAGGCGTGCTCAAGCGCGCCCTGACCCTGATCGGCACCCCGTACCGCTGGGGCGGTTCCAGCCCCGACAGCGGCTTCGACTGCAGCGGCCTGGTGGGTTACGTGTTCCGCACCGCGCTGGGCATCGACCTGCCGCGCGTCTCCCGCGACATGGCGCAGAACGGCGAGCGCGTCGAGCGCACCGCCCTGACCGCTGGCGACCTGGTGTTCTTCGGCCGCCGCGGCAACCGCATCGACCACGTCGGCATCTACCTGGGCGACGGCCGCTTCGTGCATGCGCCGCGCACCGGCAAGGACGTGATGGTCTCCGAGCTGGACTCGGGCTACTGGGCCACCCGCTTCAAGTCCGCACGCCGCGTCGCCGGCGTCTGAGGGTTCATACCCGGACGAGACAAGGCCGCCGAGAGGCGGCCTTTTTGCGTTGTGGACTCGGCGTTGAAGCTTCGGGCTCCTGTCGGCTTCCTGGCGTCGTGTTTCAGCGCGTGGAGCGAGCACTTCTTCCTTCGAGAGAGAACCTGCCCCGGACCTGATCCGGGGTCGACGCGCCTTGCGCGTCGGACGCGGGTCGGGGCTCTGCAGGAGACGCCCCCCAAAGCACCCTCATCCGCCCTTCGGGCACCTTCCCCCAAAGGGGGAAGGGCAAAACAGCCGGGGGCGCGTTCTTCGACTCGGGACCAGAAGACGCTCGGCACAGGCCGACTCTCTCATCCGCAACGGCTCGTTCGGAGACAGGGGCAAGAAAAAGGCCGCCCGAAGGCGGCCTCTCTCGTCAGCGCGGATCGAAGCGCGACCCGGACGGCCATGCCGTCCGCGCCGCGCCCGGGATCACGCGCGGCTGTCGCGGCGTTCCTGCGGACGGCCGGCACCCGGACGGTGCTGCTTCGGGCCCGCATGCGCATGCGCGCTGCGGTCCGCCGGCTTGCCGTGGCCCCGGTGGCCCGGCTTGCGCGGTGCGCGCTCGCCGCCGGGCTTCTGCTCGCCCATGCGTGCGCCCGGACGGCCACCGGCCGGCTGGCGACGCTGGCCGCCGCCGTTCTTCGGGATCGGCGTGTCGAGACGCACCGGCTGGCTCGGCTCGAAGCCGGGCACGGCGCTCATGTCGATCTCGGCCTTGAGCATGCGCTGGATCTGGCGCAGCAGACCGCCCTCTTCCGGCGACACCAGCGACAACGCCTCGCCCGTCGAACCGTTGCGGCCGGTGCGGCCGATACGGTGCACGTAGTCCTCGGCGACCATCGGCAGGTCGTGGTTGATGACCAGCGGCAGGTTCGGGATGTCGAGACCGCGCGCGGCGACGTCGGTGGCGACCAGGATGCGGGCGCGACCGGACTTGAACGCATCCAGCGCCTTCTGGCGCTGCGCCTGGCTCTTGTTGCCGTGGATCGCGACCGCCGGCAGGCCCGACTCGGCCAGCTGTTCGGCCAGGCGGTTGCAGCCGTGCTTGGTCTTGCCGAACACCAGCACCTGGTCGGTGTGGCGCTTGGACAGCAGTTCGACCAGCAGGTCGCGCTTGCGGGCGTTGTCGACCGGGTGGGCGCGATGCGCGATGGTGTCGGCGATCGTGCTGTTCTGCGCCACCTGCACCTGCTGCGGATCGCGCATGAACTCCAGCGCCATCGCCTTGATGCGCGGCTCGAACGTGGCCGAGAACAGCAGCGTCTGGCGCTGCTTCGGCACGCGATTGAGGATGCGCTTCATCTGCGGCAGGAAGCCCATGTCGAGCATGCGGTCGGCTTCGTCGAGCACCAGCACCTCGACGGCGTCGAGCTTGGCGTGGCCGCTGTCCATGTGGTCGAGCAGACGGCCCGGGCACGCGATCAGCACGTCGACGCCGCGGCGCAGGTTGTCGATCTGCGGCTGCATGCCGGCACCGCCGAAGATCGTCGTGACGGTCAGGCGCAGGTGGCGGCCGTAGGTCTTGAGGTTGTCGGCGACCTGCACCGCGAGCTCGCGGGTCGGCACCAGGATCAGCGCGCGCGGCTTGCGCGGGCCCTTGGGCGGCGTTTCCTTGGCGAGGCGCTGCAGCAGCGGCAGGCCGAACGCAGCGGTCTTGCCGGTGCCGGTCTGGGCGCCGCCCAGCACGTCATTGCCGCCGAGGATCAGCGGAATGGCCTGCGCCTGGATCGGCGTGGGGATGTTGTAGTCGTTTTCGGCGAGCGCGCGCAGCAGCGCGGGCGACAGCCCGAGGTCTTCAAACGTCATTGCAATGGAACTCCTTGCGCTTCCGCACGCCCCCGCCTGCGAATCGTGCGGACGCACGACACCGGAACGGACACGCTGGGAAGTCTTGCTCGGAGCTATCCAGAACCGCGCTGCGAGCAATGATGAAACGGCTGCCGGATGCTCCGGGCCGTGGTCTGCGCGACGAAAGACGTGCGGAATAAGTCCGCGCGGATCAGGAATCGATCAATGCGGAAGGCGTACCAGGATCGTATCTGCCGGCGCGGATCGCGTCGGACAGGGGCAGCCGTGTTGCAGAACGAGGCGGAGTCTACGCCAATTCAGCCTGCCGCTCCAGTCGCCGGCCCGGCGCGACAGCCGGCGGTCAGGCACGCATGGTGTTGCCGACGTGCCGGCGCGCCGGGATGCTGCGTCGCTGCGCCGGTGCTGGGCGAGGTCCCGGGCCCTGTGTCACGCTGCGCGCATCCCCGACAGGAGCCCTCGCATGGCCTTCCGCTCCAGCGCGCCGCCGGCGCCGATGCTGCTCGCACGGGTGCTTCTGGCCAGCATGTTCGTCGTGCTCGGCGGCTGGCGGGTCTGGGGCGCGATCGACGGCATGGCGATGTCGAACGCCGCGCTGGTGCTCAGTGCCGGCGAACTGCTGCTGGGCCTGCTGCTGCTCACCGGCTGGCGCCTGCGCTGGGTCGCGCTGGCGGCCGCGGCGCTGCTGGTGGCGGACGCCCTGCTCTCGCACCCGTTCTGGACCGCGCGCGCCGGCGCGCACGACGGCCAGCTGCTGCATTTCATGAAGAACATCGCACTCGCCGGCGGCTTCCTGCTGCTGTCGGCGACCGCTCCGAGGAAGTGATCCATGGCCACCGAGGCCCACGAAACCACCAGCCAGCTGATCCAGGTGGTCGCACTGCTCGGCGCCGCCGTCGTCGCGGTGCCGCTGTTCCGCAAGCTCAGGCTCGGCTCGGTGCTCGGCTATCTCGCCGCGGGCCTGGCGATCGGGCCGTTCGGCTTCGGCTGGTTCTCCGATCCGCAGTCGATCCTGCACGTCGCCGAACTCGGCGTGGTGATGTTCCTGTTCGTCATCGGCCTGGAGATGCGGCCCTCGCACCTGTGGAGCCTGCGCCGGCAGATCTTCGGGCTCGGCGCGCTGCAGATCCTGCTCAGCATCACCGCGCTGACCCTGCTCGGCGCGGCGTTCGGGTTTCCGTGGCCGGTCGCGTTCGTCGGCGCGTGCGGCTTCGTGATGACGTCGACCGCGGTGGTCATGCAACTGCTGTCCGAGCGCGGCGAGATCGCCCTGCCCCACGGCCAGAAGATCGTCTCGGTGCTGCTGTTCGAGGACCTGCTGATCGTGCCGCTGCTGGCGCTGATCGCGTTCCTCGCGCCGACGCCGGCCGCGGTCGCCGATGCGCCGTCGCGCTGGATGTCGATCGGCATCGGGGTCGCCTCGCTGGCCGGCCTGATCGTCGCCGGCATCTACCTGCTCAATCCGATGTTCCGCATCCTCGCCGCGGCCAAGGCGCGCGAGGTCATGACCGCGGCCGCGCTGCTGGTGGTGCTGGGCGCGGCGCTGCTGATGCAGCTCGGCGGCCTGTCGATGGCGATGGGCGCGTTCCTGGCCGGCGTGCTGCTGTCGGAATCCTCGTTCCGGCACCAGATCGAGGCCGACATCGAACCCTTCCGCGGCATCCTGCTGGGCCTGTTCTTCCTCGGCGTCGGCATGGCGCTGAACCTGACGGTCGTCGCGGCGAACTGGCCGCTGATCGCCGGCGGCGTGTGCGCGGCGATGGCGACCAAGGCGCTGTGCATCTACCTCGTCGCCCGCGTGACCCGCAGCGCGCATCCCGAGGCGCTGGAGCGCGCGGTGCTGATGGCCCAGGGTGGCGAGTTCGCATTCGTGCTGTTCGCGACCGCCGCGGCGACCGGTCTGATCGATGCCGAGGTCAATGCGAACCTGACCGCGATCGTCGTGCTGTCGATGGCGCTGACGCCGCTGGTCGTGCTGATGACCCGGCGCTTCATCGTCAAGGGCAGGACCGCGCGGCCGGACGACGTGGAAGACGTCGAGAACCAGAGCGGCAGCGTGCTGATCATCGGCTTCGGCCGCTTCGGCCAGGTCATGAGCCAGTCGCTGCTGGCGCGCGATGTCGACGTGACGATCATCGACACCGACATCGAGATGATCCAGAGCGCGGCCGAGTTCGGCTTCAAGGTCTACTACGGCGACGGCACCCGGCTCGACGTGCTGCATGCGTCGGGCGCCGGTCGCGCGCGCGCGATCGCGGTCTGCATCGACGACCGCGAGGCCGCCGACCGCATCGTCGAACTCGCGCAGCACGAATTCGTCCAGGCCAAGCTGCTGGTACGCGCGTTCGACCGCGCGCACGCGCTCAAGCTGGTCAATGCCGGCGTCGACGTGCAGGTGCGCGAGACCTTCGAGTCGGCGGTGCTGTTCGGCGCGCAGGCGCTGCGCGCGCTCGACGTGCCCGAGGACGAGGCCGACGCGATCGCCGAGCAGGTGCGCCGTCTCGACATCGAGCGTTTCGAGCTGGAAACTGCCAGCAACGACACCCGCGCCGGTATCCCGCTGATCATCAAGAACACCGGCGCACCGGGTCCGAAGCCGACGCCGCTGACGCGGCCGCGCCGTGAGAGCAGGGTGCTCAACGACGCGTCGGCGGTGCCGTCCGAAGCCGGGCCGCCGTCGCCGTGACCGCGTGCCGGGGCGATGCGTTCCGTCGCCCCGGCCGTGCATCCCGTTACAGCGTCACCCGTCGCCGGTTGTCCGACGACACCCGGTCGATCAGCTTGTTGTAGGGATCGAAACCGGCCTCGAACGGCGCCTCGTCGACGGTCACGGTGATCACCGGATCCGCCGTCGTGATGTGGTGGCGCTCCAGGTACAGCACCTTCTCGTCGCGTTCCTTGCCCGACGGCCCGCGCGCGAACACGCCGATCTCGATCCAGTCGTCGAGTTCGCCGGCGGTCTCGCGGCCGGTGCCGTCGGCGTAGCGCTTGGCCGCGTGCAGGGTCAGCGTGACCTCGTAGCGTCCGTCGTCGCGGCGCTTCGCTGCGGCCGCGACGACGCGGTTGTCGTAGAAGCCGATCTTCTCGAACAGGTCGGTGATCAAGGTCTGCTGGTCGGGCCGCGCCTCGGCGCGGATGTAGTCCAGCAGTTCGCGCGAGGTCGTGTACGGCGGTACCTGGTAGGCCTTGTCCTCGAGGAAGCGCTTCAGCGCACGGTTGAGCGCGGCCTCGCCCATCTCCTCGCGCAGGCGGTAGAACACCAGCGAGCCCTTCTGGTAGTGGATGTACTGCTGGTTCTCCACCCGGTACAGCGGCAGTTCCTCCAGCCGCTCGCCGCCGCGGCCGCCGAGGTAGCGGTCCAGTTCGTACTTCAGGAACTGGCGCATCCGCGTGCGTCCGTATTCCTGTTCCATCACCATCAGCGCCGAATACTGCGAGAGCGATTCGGACAGCATCGTCGCGCCCTGCACGTTCGCGCCGATGACCTGGTGCGCCCACCACTGGTGCGCGACCTCGTGCGCGGTGACGTAGAACACGTAGTCGAGCTTGTCGGCATCGCGCAGGTCGGCGATGAAGCCGATCGACTCCGAGTACGGCACCGTGTTGGCGAAGGCCTGGGCGAAGCGCGCGTAGCCCGGGAACTCGATGATCCGCAGCTGGCGGTGCTGGTACGGGGTGAAGTTGGCCTCGTAGTAGGCCAGCGACTTCTGCGTCGCCTCGATCATCCGGTCGACGTTGAACGGGTGCTTGGGATCGAAATACACCTCGATCGGGATGTCGTTGTACATGCCCTTGCGGACCTCCCAGCGCGCCGACAGGAACGCGTAGAAGTTCAGCATCGGGCGGTCCATCGCATAGCTGAAGCAGCGACGCCCGTCGCGTTCGAACTCGCGCTCGATGTAGCCCGGCGCCAGTGCGATCTGGTCGGGCGCGGTGCAGATCGTGGTGCTGAAATCGATCCAGTCGGCGTCGTCGGTCAGATAGGTGTTCGCGCGCGCAGCCTCGTCCTCGAGTCTGGGCATGCGCCGCGGCTCGCCGAGATCGCGCTTGCGCCGCTCGTTGCGGTCGCTGATCTCGGCGCGCGCGTTGTAGCCGAACTGCGGGAACATCGAGCTGTTGAAGAAGCTGCCGTTGTCGACGAACTGGGTCTGCGCCTGGCCGTTGGTGATGCCGGTCGGATGGAAGTCGACCCTGAAACGGAACTCGCGCTGCTCGCCCGGCGCCAGCGGCGTGGCGAGCCGGTAGATGCGGTAGCCCAGCGGTTCGTCGTGCTGCGCGAGCGTCTGCCCGCCGAGATCGACGTCGACCAGCGCGCGGTCCTCGCTCATGCCGATGTGGACATCGGCGATCGGCGCGGCATGGGGATTGCGCACCGTGTAGACCAGCGTGGCGGTCATCGACTGGGTTTCCGGGCGCAGGTCGATGTCGGAACGGCTGGCGACGATGCGCGGCTGCGGCAGCGATTCGTACTGCTTGTAGTCGCGCTCGTAGCGGGCCTGCAGATCGAGCTGGCCGTCGGGCGAGACGAAATCGTTGCGGACGTTGGTGTGCCAGAACAGCACGCCGCCGAGCGCCGCGAACGCGAGCACGGCCGCCGCGAACGCGACGCCGAGGCCGCCCCGCAACTGCGCGCGCATGCCGGCCAGGCGCTGGCGCCAGCCGCCATCGACACCGCGTACCCACAGGGCCGCGGCCAGCAGCAGCAAGGCCGCGACGAACAGGCCCCAGTAGCCCTGGAACGCCAGCTGCCCGGCGAGGAAGTGGCCGTAACCGTTCATGTCGGAATACGGCGCGTTCGGCCAGGAGCCGATCGTGTAGAGGTTGTGGGTGAAGTCGAGCATGCCGAGCACGGCCTGCGCGACGAGCACCAGCACCAGCAGGCCGTAGCCGATGAACTTGTTGTTGGCGAAGACCTGCAGCGCCAGCGCCAGCCCGCCGATGACCACGTAGGGAATCGAGTCGAACACCAGCGCCTGCGCATAGACCAGCGGCTCGAGCTGGACCTGTCCCTTGAACAGCTGCACCGCCATCGCCATCGCCATGCCGATCATCTGGAACAGCGCGATCACCAGCAGCAGGGTCAGGAACTTCGCCAGCAATGGAATGCGGTTGGGGACCGGCATCGCGTCGACCACTTCGTTGAGCTTCGCGCCGCGTTCCTTCCACACCAGTTCGCCGGCGTAGAACATCACCACGATCATCAGCAGGAAGCTGTAGCTGCCGCGCAGCGCGTCGAGCATCTGCGAGGTGACGGGATAGACCGACGTGCCGTAGAGCGACTGCTGCAGCAGCGCCGACGGCACGAAGTTGACGATGCCGAACAGCAGCATCACCAGGAACGGCACGCTGCGCAGCACGCCGGCGGTGTCGAAGCGCACCTGCCGCCAGGTCTGCGCCCATGAGGTCACCGCGCCGAACACCGGCTGCGCGCGGATCGGTGCGCGCGACGGCACGACCGCTGCCACGGTCACCGGCGGCGCGGCCACGCGACGGCGCTTGAACAGGCTGCGCCCGGTGCCGCTGCGCTCGGTCTTGAACAACGCGAACGTGGCCGCGAACAGCGCCAGCGCCACGCCCAGCCACAGCGCGCGGTTGGCGAGCAGGTAGCCGGCGAGTGCGGGCAGACCGGAATTGCGCTCTTCGGCCGACCAGTAGCGCACCGTGCGCGACAGCGCGCGGGCGCCCAGCGGTTCGACCAGCGTCGCCAGCCAGATGTTGTCGATGTCCTGCATCAGCGTCGCGCTGACGCCGTAGAGCACGAAGAACGCGAGCACGCCGATGTAGACCCATAGGATCGAACGCGTGGTGACCGCCAGCAGCGCCAGCAGCGCGGTGACGAACAGCAGGTTCGGCAGCACGATGACGCCGAGCGCCCACAGGTACGGCCGCAGCGACACCGGTCCGAGGCGCGCGGGATCGATCCACGGCATGAACTGGGCGAGGAACAGGCCGATGCCGATGACGACGAACACCGCCAGGCTCGCCAGCAGCGCGGCGGCGATCCGGCCCAGCAGATAGTCGCGCCTGCGCACCGGCCCTGCGAACAGCAGGTCCGCGGTGCCCTGTTCGAAATCGCGCAGCAGTGCGGTGCTGACGAAGATCGGCACGATCAGCATCGTCAGCAGCGTGAACGCACCGAACAGCTGGGCGACGACGACCGGCGCATTGCGATGCACGTTGCCGATCGCGCCGCCGATCTGGACCGCATCGCTGGACGCGGCGCCGAAGCCGAGCAGCGCGAACAGCGCCGCGAGGAACCACAGCAGCGGCGAGCGGAGCTGCTGGCGCAGCTCGAAACGGAAGAATTCGAGAATCATGGTGGGCTCCGGTCAGGCGGCCGGCGCAGGCGTCGCCTGCTGCCGCGCCTGCAGGCGCAGCCGCTGGAAGTACACGTCCTCGAGATCCGGCGCGATCTGTTCGAAACCGTCTTCCGGCCGCTCCGCTGCGTGCACGTGGATCACCGGCTGGCCGGCGACCAGGCGCGTCGACAGCACCGTGTGCGCGGCCTCGTAACCGGGCAGCGCCTCCTTGCTGACCTGCTTGCGCCAGACCTGCTGCGACAGCGCTTCGATTGCATCACCGGGACGCCCGGTCAGCAGCACCTGACCGCGATTCATGATCGCCATCGTCGGGCACAGGTCGGTGACGTCCTCGACGATGTGCGTCGACAGGATCACCACGACGTCCTCGCCGATCGCCGCGAGCAGGTTGAGGAAGCGGTTGCGTTCTTCCGGGTCGAGGCCGGCGGTGGGTTCGTCGACGATGACCAGGCGCGGATTGCCGAGCAGCGCCTGGGCGATGCCGAAGCGCTGGCGCATGCCGCCGGAGAACGTGCCGAGCTTGCGCTTGCGCGCGTCCCACAGGTTCACCTGTGCGAGCAGGCCGTCGACGACCTCGCGCCGCTGCTTGCGATCGGTCAGGCCCTTGAGCACCGCGAAGTGTTCGAGCAGGTCCAGCGCACTGACCTTCGGATACACGCCGAAATCCTGCGGCAGATAGCCGAGCTGGCGGCGCACCGCGTCCTTGTCGCGCAGCACGTCGATCGGGCCGTCGCTGCCGTCGAGCGTGGCGCTGCCGCCGTCGGCCGACTGCAGCGTCGCCAGCGTGCGCATCAGCGAGGACTTGCCCGCGCCGTTGGGACCCAGCAGGCCGAACATGCCGCGCGGGATGTCGAGCGTCACGCCGTCGAGGGCGCGCACGCCGTTGGCATAGGTCTTGGTCAGGTCACGGATCGCGAGCATCGCTTGTCTCCCTGTGCCGACGGCACGATGCACCGATCCTCCCGCACCCCACGCGGGCGCGCATGGGTCGAACGTCACCCGTCGCCGACAGCCGGATCGCCACGAACCGCAAACCCCACGCCGGAATGCTGCGAAACCTCCGATTCGACGCCGCCGATCGCCGGTTGCACGCATGACCTTCGACACCCCCGGCGCCTCCAGGGCAGGCGTAGAGTGCGCCCACACCGGGCGCCGCCCGGCGGTCCTTCTTCCTCGGAGATTCCACGTGATTGCCTTGACTCCCAGGCGCCTGCTGCTGACCGGTTCGGTCGTGCTGGCGCTGTCCGCCTGTTCCGGCGGCCAGGACACCCCGCCGGCCACCGATGCCGCCACCGCCCCGACGCTGACGCTCGACGAAAGCGCGCTGCCCGGCGTCAACCGCTTCGAGATCGGCGATCTCGACACCAGCGCGAACGCCTGCACCGATTTCGACGGCTACGCCAACGGCAAGTGGCTCGCCGCGAACGCCATTCCCGGCGACCGCACGTCCTGGGGCGCGTTCGAGATGCTCGACGAGCGTTCGACCGCGATCCAGCGCCAGCTCGCCGAACAGTCCGCAGCCGACACTGCCGCGACCGGCGTCGAGAAGATCGTCGGCGACTTCTGGGCGACCGGCATGGACGAGGCGAAGATCAACGCCCAGGGCATCGAGCCGCTGCAAAGCCGCCTGGCCGCGATCGACGCGCTGGCCGACGGCCCGGCCGTCGCCGAATACCTGCGCCAGACCTATGCGCGCGGCGAAGGCGGCCTGTTCGGCTTCGGCCCCGAGGCCGATTTCGACGTGCCGACGATGAACATCGCCTACGCGATGCAGGGCGGCCTGGGCCTGCCCGACACCAGCTACTACACCGATGCCGACAAGGCGCCGGTGCGCGCGCAGTACGTCGCGCACGTGGCGAAGATGCTCGAACTGTCGGGCGTGCCGGCGGCCGATGCGGCGACGCAGGCGGAATCGGTGCTGGCGTTCGAAACGCGCCTGGCGTCGAAGTCCAAGTCCAGCGTCGAGATGTCGCGCGACGTGAAGCTGTACTACAACCCGGTCACGCCGGCGCAAGCCGACGCATTGACGCCGAACTTCCCGTGGACGGCGTTCTTCGAATCGCAGGGTATCGCGGTGCCTTCGATGTTCTCGCTGGCGATCCCGGACTTCCACAGGGAAGTCAGCGCGATGCTCGGCGACACGCCGGTCGCCGACTGGCAGGCGTATCTCCGGTACCACCTGGTCGACGGCGCCGCGCCGTACCTGGGCGATGCGTTCGTGCAGGAGAACTTCGACTTCTACGGCAACAAGCTGCGCGGCCAGAAGGAACTCAAGGAGCGCGGCAAGCGCGTGCTCGACACGCTCAACCAGCAGGCCGGCGAGACGCTGGGGCAGCTGTACGTGCAGGTCGCGTTCCCCGCCGACTCCAAGGCGCGCATGGAAACGCTGGTCGAGAACCTGTCGCAGTCGTTGAAGGTGCGCATCGAGAACCTGGCCTGGATGAGCGACGAGACCAAGGCCAAGGCGATGGAGAAGTGGGCCTCGTTCACGCCGAAGATCGGCTACCCCGAGAAGTGGCGCGCGTGGGACGGCCTGTCGACCTCGCGCGACAGCTACATCGGCAACGTGCTCGCGGCGACCGAGTTCAACTACAAGTGGATGCTGTCGAAGATCGGCCAGCCGGTCGACAAGACCGAGTGGGGCATGACGCCGCAGACGGTCAACGCCTACTACAACCCGCTGCAGAACGAGATCGTGTTCCCGGCCGCGATCCTGCAGCCGCCGTTCTTCGATCCCGACGCATCGGATGAAATGAACTACGGCGGCATCGGCGCGGTGATCGGCCACGAGATGACCCACGGCTACGACGACCAGGGCAGCCGCTTCGGCCCGACCGGCAAGTTCGAGAACTGGTGGACGCAGGCCGACGCGACCGGCTTCACCGGCCGCACCGACCTGCTGACCTCGCAGTTCAATGCCTATGAAGCCGCGCCGGGCAAGCACGTCGACGGCAAGCTCACTCTGGGCGAGAACATCGCCGACCTCGGTGGCCTGGCGACGGCCTATGACGCGATGAAGCAGGCGGCCGGCGACACGCCGGACCCGATGACCGACGGCCTGAGCCGCGACCAGCGCTTCTTCCTCAACTGGGCCACCGTGTGGCGTCGCAACTTCACCCCGCAGGAACTCGACGTGCGGCTGAAGACCGACTCGCACGCACCGGCGAACTTCCGTGCGATCGGCGCACCGTCGAACCTGCCCGCATTCGCGGCCGCGTTCGAGTGCAAGCCCGGCGACCCGATGGTGCGCACCGGCGACCAGCAGGTCGTGATCTGGTGATCCACGCGGCATGAAGCACGACGAAGCCCGGCAGCGATGCCGGGCTTTTTCTTTGCACACCTCACCTCTTTTTTTTCACCTCTCCCTCCGGGAGAGGTCGATGCGCGCAGCGCATCGGGTGAGGGCCGGGGCTCTCCCGGATTGCGTTCGAGGCGCCAGCCTCTTCTGACTGCACTTTTCTGAAAGGGAAGGAACAGTAGCTACGGCGTCCCTGACGATAACAAGCATCGCCTCCCCTATTCCTACGCCGCCTACGCCTGAACGCGAAATCCCGCACCGTTCCGGCATCCCGCAGCTTGCTAGACTTGCGCGATTCATGCCCGCACGGACTCCGCAATGCCGATCCAGCACACGCTTGCCCGCCCCGCCCTGCTCGCCGCCTCGATCGCGCTGCTGGTCGGCCTGAGTTCCGAGGCCGATGCCCAGAGTCGCCGCGCCGCCGCCCCGAAGGGCCCGCCGCCGGTCACCGCCTGCACCGACCTCTACAGCTTCGCCAACCAGGACTGGCTGGCCGCGAACCTCGTCGTCGCCGGACAGGGCACGCGCTCGGCCCTCGGCGAACTGCAGGCGCTCGCACTGACCCAGCAGCACGACCTGCTCAATGCCGCGATGACGTCGCCGCAGAACGACGTGCAGCGCCTGCTCGGCGACTTCTGGGCCAGCGGCCTGGACGAGGCTGCGGTCGAGGCCGACGGCGCCAAGCCGATCGCGCCGCTGATCGCGCGCATCGACGGCATCCGCCGCACCCGCGACATCGCGCCGGCACTGGCCGCGCTGCACCAGGTCGGCATTCCGGTGCTGTTCGACTTCGGCGCCGAAGTCGACCTCGCCGATCTCAACCGCCACGTCGGCTACTTCACCCAGGGCGGCCTCGGCCTGCCCGACCCGGCCTACTACAGCCGCGGCGATGCCGAGACCCAGCAGATCGTCTCGCAGTACACGCAGTACGTGCGCAACATCCTCGCCCTGACCGGTACCGCCGAGGCCCGCCTCGATGCCGAGACCGCGCTGGTGATCGATCTGGAGCGTCGCATCGCGGCCGCGTCCCAGCCGCTCGCCGGGCTGCGCGATCCGCGCGCCCAGTACGCACTGGTCGACACCGCGGGCCTCGACAAGCAGTACCGCAGTCTGCAGCTGGGCGCGTTCCTGTCGGCGCAGGGCGTGCAGGCCCCGCAGGTCTCGCTGGCCAATCCGGCGCTGTTCGCGCAGCTCGACACGCTGGTCAACTCGCTCAAGGCAGAACAGTGGAAGGCGTACCTGCGCTTCCACATCGGCAACGCGATGGCGCCGTACCTGTCGAAGAGCTTCCGCGACGCCGAATACGATTTCCACGGCCGCATCCTGCGCGGCGAAAGTGCGCAGCCGACCCGTCAGCAGCTGACGCTCGGCGCGATCAACCGCGCCGCCGGCCCGATGATGTCGCGCGAATACGTCGCCGCGTATCTGCCCGACACCACGCGCGCGCGCGCCGACACCATCGCCGGCCAGGTACGCGATGCGCTGGGCCGCGGCATCGAGCGCAACACCTGGATGACCCCGGCCGCGAAGACCGAGGCCACGGCCAAGCTCGCCGCGCTGAAGATCGAGATCGGTGCGCCGGTCCAGGACATCGACTACACCGTGCAGCCGATGGGCCGCGCCAGCTTCGGCAGCAACATGCTGATCGCGTCGACCTGGCGCCACGCGCAGGAAATGCGCCGCATCGGCCAGGCCAATGCGGGCCGCCGCTGGGACGTGCTGCCGCAGACGCCGGCGCTGGCCTACGACCTGGCGCAGAACCGCCTGATCGTGTCCGCCGCCGTGCTGCAGCCGCCGGTGCTCGACGTCGCCGCCGATGCCGCCACGCACTACGGCACCTACGGCGCGCTGGTCGGCCACGAGCTGAGCCGCGCGATCGACATCAAGGGCAAGCAGGTCGACGCCAGCGGCACCGTGCGCACCTGGTGGAGCACCGACGACGACGCCGGCTGGCTGACCGCGACCGACAGGCTCGTCGCGCAGTACAACGCCTACGGCTACCCGGGCCTGGCCGGTGCGCAGGTCAACGGTGCACTGACCCGCGACGAGAACGCCGCGGATCTCGCCGGCGTGGAACTCGCATGGGACGCGCTGCAGCAGGCGAACCCGGAGCTCGCACAGTCGGGCAAGGAAGCGTTCTTCCGCGGCTGGGCGCAACTGTGGCGCCAGCAGTCGGCGATCGACACCGCGACCCGCAATGCCGCGACCAGCGTGCATGCGCCGGGCCAGTGGCGCGCGAACGGTCCGGTCGCGAACCTGCCGGTCTACGCCGAGACCTTCAAGTGCGGCGCCAACGACGCGATGACCCGCAAGGCCGAGGACCAAGTGCGCATCTGGCGGTGAGATGCCGGGATTGGTGAAGGGCCGTGATTGGTAATTCGTAACAACGGCGCCCCGCGATGGTGGGGACCAATGTGTTCAGACAAGCAAAAGGCCGCACGATGTGCGGCCTTTTTCTGTGATGGCTGGTGGTGAATCAGACAGCGGCACTGCGCTTTTTCGAATCACGAATCACGAATCACCAATCCCCTGCCGTCCGATCACACCCTGCGCACGTGCCGCTTGCCGCCACCGCGGTTGAACGGCGGGCGTCCGCGCCAGTGCTGCAGCAGCAGCCAGCCGAACAGCATGCCGCCCAGATGCGCGAAGTGGGCGACGCCCGAACGCGTGCCGGTGATGCCGAGCACCAGTTCGACCAGGCCGTAGACGATCACCAGCGTGCGTGCGCGCATCGGGATCGGCGGGAACAGCAGCACCAGGCGCTGGTTCGGGAACAGTACGCCATAGGCCAGCAGCAGACCGAACACGCCGCCAGACGCGCCGAGCGTGGGATACGGGAACGCGCCCTGCGCCAGCGACCAGGTCACCACGCCCAGCTGGCACAGCCCCGCGCCGATCACGCAGACCAGGTAGTAGGTGACGAAGCGGCGCGTGCCCCAGGTGTATTCGAGCTGCGAGCCGAACATCGCCAGCGCCAGCATGTTGAACGCCAGGTGCGCGAGGTTGCGCGGATCGTGCATGAAGCCGTAGGTCACGAGCTGCCAGGGCTGGAAACCGAGCCCGCCAGCGTCCGCGCCGCCGAGCGGCCACAGCATGAAGTGCGCGAGCGCATTGCCGATCGCCAGCTGCAGCACGAACACGGCGACATTGATGGCCAGGATCACTTTGACGGCCAGCGGCAACCTCGGGAACATCCGGACTCCTCGTTTTTCCGGCGCCATGATACCGGCGCGAATGTGTAGACGAGCATGCCGGATCAGACGTGTGCGTCGGGTCCCCACAACGCCGCGTCGAGGGTGTCCTCGACCGGCATCCGCACACGGCCGCGCGTGACCGTGACGCCTTCGGCGCGCAGCCGCTGCGCCTGTTCGCGGAAGCCCGGCGAGCCGTCAGGGAATGCGATGCGGCCATCGCTGCGGACGATGCGGTGCCATGGCAGGTCCGGGTCGCCATGGTCGCGCAGCACCCGCGCGACCAGCCGCGCGCGCCCGGGCAGGCCGGCGCGACGTGCGATGTGTCCGTAGCCGGCGACGCTGCCCACCGGCACCGCGCGGATCGCGCCGAGGATGCGGGCGCGGACGACGGCGTAGCCTTCTTCGGCAACCGGTTGCCGTGCAGCCATGCGGCCCGCTCAGGCCCGATGCGGGCGGCGCGTGGCGTGCACGATCCGGCCGATGACGTAGAGCACGAGGCCACCGAAGAATCCGCCCTGCGCGCCCCACATCAGCAGGCGGAACGCCGTGCCGTCCCCCGGCGGCATCAGCGCGAACAGGGCGATGCCGCAGGCCAGTCCGAACAGGATCAGGACCAGCCCGCACTTGAGATAGAGATTGGTCAGACCGAATCGCGACACGGGCACATCCTCATGCAGGTGTCCGACGACTCTAACAAAGGCCGTCCGACGCCGGCCGCTTTGGATCAGACCCAGCCGAAGTGGTGGAACATCCGGAACAGGCCGTAGGCGATGCCGCCGGACATCGGGATCGTCAGGATCCACGCCCAGATCATCTTGTTGACGACGGTCCACTTGATCGCATTGAGGCGCTTGGCCGTGCCGACGCCCATGATCGCGGTCGAGATGTTGTGCGTCGTCGACACCGGGATGCCGAGCGAGGACGCGGCGAGGATCACCGACGCGGCGCTGGTCTCGGCGGCGAAGCCGTGGATCGGGTGCAGCTTGACCAGCTTGTGGCCCAGCGTCTTGATGATGCGCCAGCCGCCCGCGGCGGTACCGGCGGCCATGACGACGGCGCAGGTGATCTTGATCCACAGGTCGATGTCGCCTTCGGCCAGCGCGGCCTCCGACGGATGCAGGAACGCCAGCCAGCCCGGCAGGTTGTCGAGCGTGCCGACGCTCTGCGCGCTGACGAGGGTCAGCGCGACGATGCCCATGGTCTTCTGCGCATCGTTCATGCCGTGGGCGAAGCCCATGCCGGCGGCCGAGACGATCTGGCTCTTGCCGAAGAAGGCGTTGACCCAGCGCGGCCGCGCGATGCGCGCGAGCATGCCGCCGCTGCGCGCCATCATCGAGATCAGGAAGAACAGCACGCCCATCATCAGGAAGCCGGCAGTGAAGCCGAGCACGGGCGAGCTGACCATCGGCACGATGACCTTCCACAGCACGCCGGCGCTGTGCCAGACCGGCTGCGCCGGTTCGGACCAGATCACGACGTCGAAATTGTTCGATGCCGCCGCGAGCGCGGCGCCGATCAGGCCGCCGATCAGCGCGTGCGACGACGACGACGGCAGGCCCCACCACCAGGTGATCAGGTTCCAGATGATGCCGCCGAGCAGCGCGCACAGGATCAGCTGCGAGCCGACGTCGATGACGCCGGCATCGATCAGGCCCGACGAGATCGTCTTCGCGACCGCGGTGCCCATCAGCGCGCCGATCAGGTTCATCGACGCGGCCAGGCCGACCGCCTGCATCGGCGAGAGCACCTTGGTCGCGACGACGGTCGCGATCGAATTGGCGGTGTCGTGGAACCCGTTGATGTACTCGAACACCAGCGCGGTCGCGACCACGATCAACACGAGGGTCAGCATGTCCGGCGGCCCGTCAGGAGTTCTTCAGCACGATCTCGTACGCGACCACTCCGGCTTCCCGGCAGCGGTCGATCGACTTCTCGAGGATCTCGAAGAACTCCTTGAGCAGGAACATCTGCAGCGGATCGAGGTTGCCCGAATAGATGTCGCGGTAGAGCTCGAGCATCAGCCGGTCGGCCTCGTTCTCCAGCGCGCGCAGCTCGTCGTTGAGCGCCTTCATCGGCTCGAGCTTCATGCTGCGCAGGCTCTTGACCATCTTCACCACGACCGCCGAGGCCTGTTCGAGCATCGCCGCGCGCGGCGCGAAATCGATGTGCTCGAGGTGGCGCGTCGCCAGCGAATAGCGGTCGGCGAACTTCTCGACCTGCTTGGGGATCTTGTACAGCGCCGAGCCCAGCGCCTCGATGTCCTCGCGCTCGATCGGCGTGATGAAGCTGTCGACCAGGGCCTGGCTGATCTTGTCCGAGGCCTCGCGCTCGCGCATGCGGGCCAGCTTGAACGCGTCCAGGGCCGGCTGGCGGTCGGATGCCTTGAGCATCGCGTGGAGCGCCACGGTGCTGTCGTGCGCGGCCACGGCGGCCTCCTCGAGCAGCGTGTAGAACTGGTTGCCTTGGCCGAAGATGGTTTGCAGGGAGAACATGCCGGACGCCTTGAAGTCGCGCGCCCGGGACCGGACGCTCTGCGCAAGGCGCGGATTATGACGGTTCCATGACACTCCGGACCAGCCCGGGCGGACCCGGGACGCACGGGGGCCGTCACATCGCGGCCTGCTATAGTCCGGGCCGCGCCCCCTTGCGCTGTTCATCTTCCACATGGACGACGACCCTAGACCGCCCCCCGCGACGCACACCGCCGACGCCTCCCCCGATGCCCCGCATCGTCCCCATTCCGGCAGGAGGCCCCGGCAATGCTCGAACTGATCCTCATCGTCCTGGCCCTGATCGCCTGCAACGCGTTCTTCGCGTTGTCGGAGATGTCGGTCGTGACCTCGCGCAAGCCGCGTCTGAAGCAACTGGCCGCCGACAACCGCAGCGCGCGCACCGCGCTCGAACTCGCCGAGCATCCCGAACGGTTCCTGTCGACCGTGCAGGTCGGCATCACCCTGATCGGCATCCTGACCGGCATGCTCGGCGGCGACGCGCTGGGCAGCGCGATCGGCAGCTGGCTCGCATCCAGCTTGCCGGCGCTGGGCGCCTACGCCGCGACGGCCGGCACCGTGCTGGCGGTCGGCCTGATCACGTTCCTGACGATCGTGCTCGGCGAACTGCTGCCCAAGCGCCTCGCCCTGCTGGCACCCGAGCGCGTGGCCACAGTGGTGGCGTTGCCGATGCACTGGCTGTCGCGCATCGCCACGCCGGCCGTGTGGCTGCTCAGCGCCAGCGTGCGGGTGATGCTGCGGCTGCTGCGCCTCGACAAGACCGAAGCCGCCCAGGTCACCGAAGAAGAGATCCGCCTGCTGGTCAGCGAGAGCCACGAGCAGGGCGTGATCGACACCGACGAGCGCAACATGGTCAACCGGGTGCTGACGCTCGGCGACCGCGACGCCGAAAGCCTGATGACGCCGCGCACGCGCATCGCCTGGCTCGACATCGCCGCCGGCTTTGAGGAGAACCTCGCCGAGATGCGCGAGACACCCTATTCGCGTTATCCGGTGTTCCGCGGCAGCGACGCGGACGTGGTCGGCGTGCTGGAGATCAAGTCGCTGATCGACCGGCTGGAGAAGAAAGAATTCGACCTGTTCAAGTACCTGCGCGAACCGCTGTTCGTCTCCGAATCGACGCCGGCGATGAAGCTGCTCGAGATCCTGCGCGAGAACCAGCAGTCGCTGGCACTGGTGGTCGACGAGTACGGCGACATCACCGGCATGGTCACGCTCAACGACGTGATGGAGGCGGTGATCGGCCGCACCCAGAGCAGCGGCCTCGATGCGTCACCGCTGGTGGTCATGCGCGAGGACGGTTCGATGCTGGTCGACGGCACCCTGCCGACCGGCGCGCTGCGCGAGCTGCTCGGCGGCGGCACGCTGCCGGGCGAGGACGAGCACATCTTCCACACCGCGGCCGGCATGACGATCGCGCGCTTCGGCCGCATTCCCAACGTCACCGAACACTTCGAGTGGCACGGCTGGCGCATCGAGATCGTCGACCTCGACGGCCCGCGCGTCGACAAGCTGCTGCTGCAGCGCCTGCAGGACGTGGACACGGGCGGCGATGACGCCTGAGCTGCCCCCGCGCGAGGAGGCGGGCACCCGGGACCTGCTCGCCGCGATGGCGCTGGGCGATCCCGGCGACCAGCTGCGCTTCGCCGACCTGCTGATCGGCCTGGGCAAGCGCGTGTTCGGCATGATGCTGTTCGTCGCCACCCTGCCCGCCTTCATTCCGATCCCGGGCGTCGGCGGCGCGATCGGCGGCCCGCTGGTGATGCTGGTCGGCGTGCAATTGCTGATCGGCCTGCGCAAGCCGTGGCTGCCGCGCTTCGTCGCCGAGCGTGGTCCGCACCGCAGCGCGGTGCAGCGCTTCGAGACCGTGGTCGAGCCGTGGCTGCGGCGCGTGGAGCGCTTCAGCCGGCCGCGCCTGCCGGGCGTGCTCGACCACCGCGCGGCGACGATGTTCACCGGCCTGCAACTGGTGCTGCTGGGCGTGCTGCTGGCACTGCCGATCCCGTTCACCAACTACGTGTTCGGCCTGCTGCTGCTGGCCTATGCGCTGGCACTGCTGGAGCGCGACGGCACGCTGATGCTCTGGGCCTGGCTGGGCGGCATCGTCGCGATCGGCTTCTTCGGCGTGCTCAGCGGTGCGCTGGCGACGGCCGCCGGCGAGTGGCTGGGCGGGCTGTTCTGAGCGGTCCTCACCGACCGCCGGCCTGACGACGCCGGCCGACACTCGCCGTCATCAGATCGCGGCGCCGTGCCGAGTGTTCGTCCGCACCGATCCGCCCGTGCGCCAGCAACGCGTCGAGCGCAGCCAGACGCGCATGCGTCGGCAGTTCCGGCAACGCCGCGGCATGCTCGACGATCTCCGGCGGCCAGACGCGCCGATGCGCCAGCACCAGACGCACGCTCACGGCGCCGGCCACTGCCCAGACGACCAGGCCGGCCAGCAGGCAGAACATCTCCAGTGGAGACCACATGCCCACCGCGACATCCATGCGCTTTCGGGGACGTCAGCATACCCGCGCGTATGCGCAATGACGTGTAGCGCCGATCGCGATTGCTTCGCTGTGGCTTTGGTTCGCGCCGTCTCGAGATCCCCGAGGCTTCGACGAAGGACCGCCCGACCTCGCCACATCACCCCAGCAGCGCGTCGAACTCCCGCGCGGGCACCGGATGGCCGAGCCAGAACCCCTGCCCGAGATCGCAGCCGCGATCGCGCAGCACCTGGTACTGGCCTTCCTTCTCCACACCCTCGGCGACGACGGTGATGCCGATCGAATGCGCCATCGAGATGATCGCGGTCGTCAGCGCGAGGTCGTCGGGGTCGCGCAGCACGTCGGCGACGAAACTGCGGTCGATCTTGACCCCGTCCACCGGCACCCGGCGCAGGTGGCTGAGGCCGGAGAAGCCGGTGCCGAAATCGTCGAGCCAGATCTTGACCCCGAGCGCGCGCAGCGCGCCCAGCAGCTGGCCGATCCGCGCCTCGTCGCCGATCACCGCGGTCTCGGTGAGTTCCAGGTGCAGGTGCCGCGGCGACAGACCCGATTCGCACAGTGCCGCCTCGACCTCGGTGGCGAACGCCGTGCCGCGCAGTTGTCGCGGCGACACGTTGACCGCGACGAACAGGTCGGCCGCGGCCGGATACCGCTGCTGCCATGCGCGCGCCTCGACACAGGCCGCGTGCAGCACCTGCGGTCCGATCACGTCGATCAGGCCGCTCTGCTCGGCCACGTCGATGAACACCGGCGGCGCGACATTGCCGAATTCCGGATGCGTCCAGCGCAGCAGCGCCTCGACGCCGACCAGCGCCTTGTCCTCCATCCGGAACACCGGCTGGTAGGCCAGGCTCAGTTCGCCACGCGCCCAGGCGCCGCGCAGTTCGTGCTCCATGTGCATGCGGCGCTCGACCGCCTGGTCCATCGCCAGGCTGTAGAAGCGGTGGCCGTTCTTGCCGGCCAGCTTGGCCTGGTACATCGCGATGTCGCCGTTCTTGAGCAGCATCGCCGCGCTGGTGGCGTCGTCGGGAAACACGGTGATGCCGATCGAGATGCCGAGGAACACGCGCCGGCCCTCGACCTCGATCGGTCGCGCGACCTCTTCCACCAGTCGCGTCGCCAGTTCGCCGGCCACGGCGCGCAGGTCGGCGCCGCCGGCCTCAGGCAGCTGCAGCAGCACGACGAACTCGTCGCCGCCGAAGCGGGCCAGCAGCGTGTCGGCGGCGCCGAACTCGCGCACCGCGGCGTCGATGCGCGCGGTGAACTGGATCAGCGCCGCGTCGCCGGCGTCGTGGCCGAGCGTGTCGTTGACACGCTTGAAATCGTCGACGTCGGCGAACAGCAGCGCCAGCCGCCCGGCGGCGCCCTGCATCTGCAGCAGGCGCTGGTCCAGCGATTCGCGCAGCGCCAGGCGGTTCGCCAGCCCGGTCAGCGAGTCGGTGTAGGCCATGCGGCGGATGTCGCGGTCGTGCCGCGCGATGCTGTCGCGCATGCGGTCGAACGCGCGGACCAGGTCGCCGATCTCGTCCTGGCGCGCGTCGGCCGGCACCACGACGTCGTAGTGCCCCGCCTCGATGCGCTGCGCGGCGTCGGCCAGTTGCCTGACCGGACGCACCAGCCGGCGTTGCAGCACCGCCGCGACGAGCGCGCCCAGCGCCACCAGCACGACCAGCAGCAGGCCGACCGCGATCAGGTGACGGCGCGCGATCTCGTCAAGCCGCGCCTGCATTGTCGCGGCCATCGCAACCTCGTCCTGCTTGGCGGTCGCCAGCGAATAGCCGATCCGCACGCCACCCAGCCGCTCGTCGCCGATGCGGATCGGCATCGACACGTCGAGCAGCCGGCCGTCGCTCTGCATGTGCTGGCCCTGCGCGGCGACCACCTCGAGCGCGAACGCATCGTCCATGCGCTGGCCGTAGCGTTCGATGTCGCGGCTGCCGTCGTGGACGATGTTGCCGTCGGCGTCGTAGACGATCACGTAGCTGACGTCGGGTTGCCGCAGCACGTTGCCGGCGGTCGCGCCGATGCTCTCGAGATCGAAGTAGTACAGCGGATTGACCAGTGCTTCGGCGACCTGCGCCGAAACCGCCTCGCCACGCAGCAGCAGGCGCTGCGAGGCGAGCGCATGCATCGAGCGCTGGCTCAGCGCGAGGATCTGCCGCTGCGCCTGGTTCTGCTGCTGCAGCACCAGCGCGACCGCGACGAGGCCGGCGAGCACGGCGGCACCCACCATCGCCACGAACATGGCCTGCAGGCCGGCGCGCAGCCTCATTCGACGTCCGCCACGACGCGCGAGGCGCCTGTGCGCAGCACGTCGAGTTCGGCGCGGGTGCCGGCGTCCACCGGCAGGAACGCGGTGGTGCGGAAGAACTGGCGCATCGCCTCGGCGGCCGCGGGATCGGCGCTGGCCTCGGTCAGCACCTCGCGCAGGCGCGCGGCCACGCGCGGATCCAGATCGCCGCGCACCACTTCCAGCGCCCGCGGGAACGGCATGCTCTCGGCGAAGATCACGAAGTCGCGCTTGAACGACGGCGGCACCCGGCGCGCGCTGTCCCAGTCGAGGTTGCTCATCGCGCCGGCGTCGACGAGGCGCTTGTGCACCCACGAGGACATGTTGAGTTCGGAGCGTGCGAACAGGTAGCCGACCGACCCGGGCTCGGGCTGGTCGCGCGGCGACAGCAGGATCTCCAGCTTCATGCCGCGGGCGAGCAGTTCGGCGGCCGGCACGAAGTAGGCGCTGGTCGACTGCCGGTTCTGGAACACGATGCTGCGGCCGCGCAGGTCTTCGAGCGAGCGGATGCCGCTGTCGCGACGGGCGAAATAGACGGTGTGGTAGCGGCTGACGCCGTTGCGCTCGGTCAGCAACAGCGGCTTCGCGCCGGCGCGCGCCTCGAGCAGGGTCGCGCCGCTGGCGGTCTCGGTGACCCAGTCCACCCGGCCGCGACGCAGATAGCTCTGCATCTGCTGCACGTCACGCGCCATCAGCACGCGACCCTCGGTGATGCCGACATCGCCCATGCGCGCGACCACGTAGTCGAGCAGCGGCTTGAGCTGCTCGTAATGCGCCTTGGGATCGTCGCTGATGCGTCCGAGCACCAGCACGTTGCGCGGCGGCTCGGCCGCATGCCCCGGCACGGCGCCCGCGAGCATCGCCAGCACCACGCCGGCCACCAGCACGCTCGACAGGCGCGCGCTGGACAGGAGCCGGCGAATGCGGGGGCGCGGGTCCAAGGCGGGTCCGGTGGGCGTGAGCGAAGCGGCAAGCCTAGCCGAAGCCATTGCCCGGCGACAGACGCCGGGCTCAGCCGCTGCCACGCTCGCCGGCCAGCCGGGCCATGCGTTGGGCGTCGGCGAGGATGCCGCGCAGCAGCCGCACCTCCTTCTGATCGAGGCCCGTCCGCACGAACAGCCGCCGCAGCTTGCGCATCGCCGATTCCGGCGCGCGTCCCTTGTGGAAATCGATGTCCTCGAGCGTGTCCGCCAGCTGGCCGAAGAAGCCCTCGAGCTCGGCATGCGGCACCGCGTCCGGATTCGCCGGCGCGATGGCCGCCGGCGCGGCGTCGCCGCCCTCGCCCAGCAGCGCCAGCCGCAGTTCGTAGCTCAGCACCTGCACGGCCGCGGCGAGATTGAGCGAGCTGTAGTCGGGATTGGCTGGGATGTGCACGGCCGCGTGGCACAACTGCAGTTCCTCGTTCTCCAGCCCGGTGCGCTCGCGGCCGAACACCAGGGCCACTTCGCCGCCGGCAGAAGCTTCCGCATGCGCGGACGCCGCGGCGTCGCGCGGCCGCAGTTCGCGCAGCTGCACGCGGCGGCTGCGCGCGGTGCAGCCCAGCACGAGGCGGCAGTCGGCGACGGCCTCGGCCAACGTCGCGACCTCGACCGCGGCGTTGAGCACGTCCTCGGCGCCGGCGGCCATCATGTCGGCTTCGTTGTGCGGGAATTTCTGCGGCGCCACCAGCACCAGCCGGTGCAGGCCCATCGTCTTGATGGCGCGCGCGGCAGAGCCGATGTTGCCGGGGTGCTGGGTGCCGACGAGCACGATGCGGATGCGGGCGGCAGGGCCTGCCGCGGCGGCGGTGTCCATGCCGGACTCTGGATTCAGGGGCGCTTGCATGGCGCGAATGGTAAACTGCGCGACCGGCCAAGCGCCGGTACCGCTCTTTCTCCCCTCGATCCTGCCCGCGCCCGGAGTCGTCCGCGATGCTTCAACCTGCTGTCAATGTCATGGTCAAGGCGGCGCGCGCCGGCGGTGGCGTCCTGTTGCGCAACATGCACAAGCTCGATGCGCTCAACGTCGTCGAGAAGGCGCGTCACGATTACGCCAGCGAGGTCGACGGCCTCGCCGAAGAGGCGATCGTCAAGGAACTGCGCCGCGCCTATCCCGAATACGCGGTACTCGGCGAAGAGGGCGGCGCGAAGCCCGGCCGCGGCGGCCCGAGCCGCTACACCTGGGTCATCGATCCGCTCGACGGCACCAGCAACTATCTGCGTGGCCTGCCCCACTGGTGCGTGTCGATCGCGCTGGTCGAGGGCGGCGAGCCGCTGCACGGCGTGATCTTCGATCCGCTGCGCAACGAGCTGTTCACCGCCACGCGCGGCGCCGGCGCCCAGCTCAACGAGCGCCGCATCCGCGTGTCCGAACGCCGCGAGCTGACCGGCGCGATGCTCAGCACGGGCTTCGCCCCGCGCGAGCGCAAGCGCGTCGGCGCCCAGCTGCGGGCCGTCGAAGCCCTGCTCGAATCGGCCGAGGACGTGCGCCGCACCGGTTCGGCCGCGCTGGACCTGGCGTATGTCGCCGCAGCCCGCACCGACGGCTACTTCGAAGCCGGCGTGCATCCCTGGGATATCGCCGCAGGCGTGCTGCTGGTCCGCGAGGCCGGCGGCCGCGTCAGCGATTTCAAGGGCGCCGCGGGCGGCCCCTTGAACGTGGCCTTCGCCGGCGGCCGCCAGGTCGTGGCCGGCAACGTGCACATCGTCGCACCGCTGCAGAAGACGCTGGTCGAGTCGGGTTACGCGAAAGAATTCGCGTAAGCCGGCGCCGTGCGCTGGATCACGTGATTGGCGATTCGTGATTGGTGATCCGTGATTGGTGATTCGTAAAAGCTGACCTGATTAGCCTCGTGTCTCAGCTGAGGGATTCTTTTCAGATCGTCATTCCCGCGAAAGCGGGAATCGAGCGCCTTTGGCCTCCACAGCATGAAGGCACTGGATTCCCGCTTTCGCGGGAATGACGACCTAGGTTGATGTCGCCCAGCCGAGGCACGAGGCTAATCAGGAAAGCAGAAGGCCGCGCAATTGCGCGGCCTTCTTTCTATCCGTCCGTATCGCATCGGTGATTGCTTTTCCAATCACCAATCACGGCCTCCTGGCCAGCGCCGCCTCGTCCTTGGCCTTCGGCAGCAGGTCCTGCTTGGTCACGCGCAGGACGCCGTAGGTCAGCAGCGGACACGCGATGAAGATCGACGACAGCGTACCGACCACCGCGCCCATCATCTGCGTCAGCGCCAGGCCTTCGAGCGAACCGCCACCGTAGAGGAACAGCGCCAGCACCGACAGGAAGAACACCAGCGAGGTGATGATCGTGCGCGACAGGGTCTGGTTGATCGAGCGGTTGAAGATCTCCAGCGGTTCGGCGCGGACACCGCGGAAGTTCTCGCGCACACGGTCGAAGACCACGATGGTGTCGTTGATCGAGAATCCCATCACCGACAGCAGGCCCGCCAGCACCGTGAGGTCGAACTCGCGGCCGGTCAGCGCGAACAGCGCGGCGACCACCATCACGTCGAACAGCGTGGTGACGCTGGCGACGACCGCGAACTTCCACTCGAAGCGCACGCTGATGTACAGCAGGAAGCCCACCAGCACGAAGATCGCGGCGTAGATCGCGTTCTTGCGCAGATCCCCGGACACCTGCGAACCGATCGATTCGGTACTCAGGATGCGGCCCGGATTGGCCTCGCTGGACGCCGCGGCGAGCACGTCCTGGGCGAGCTGGGTGTTGCCGTCCACGGTGGTCTGCTCTTCGTCGCCGCGCACGCGGATCAGCAGGTCGTTGCCGCTGCCGAAGGTCTGCACCTGGGCATTGGTGATGCCGGCGTCCTCGAGGCGTTCGCGCACGTCGTCGACGCCGACGGGCTTGTCGAAGCGGACGTTCACCGCGGTACCGCCGGTGAAGTCGAGCGCGAAATTGAAGCCCTTCAGGCCGACGACGGCGAACGAACCGACGAACAGCAGCAGGAACATGGCGACCCAGACGTGACGCAGCCGCATGAAGTCGATGCGGGTGCCGCTGGGAACGAGGGTCAACGGAAAAATTTTCATGGGGTCTCTCCCGTCAGATCGCCAGGGACTTGAGCTTCTTGCGCGGCGCATAGATCAGCGTGACCAGCGCGCGCGAGACGACGATTGCGGTGAACATCGAAGCGGTGATGCCGATCACCAGCGTCACCGCGAAGCCCTGCAGCGGGCCGGTGCCGAAGGCGTACAGCGCGATGCCCGCGATGATGCCGGTGAGGTTGGAGTCGAAGATCGTGTCCGACGCCTTCTCGTAGCCGGTCACGATCGCCGCCTTGGGCGGCATGCCGGCCCTGAGCTCTTCGCGTATGCGCTCGTTGATCAGCACGTTGGCGTCGACCGACAGGCCGATCGACAGCGCCAGACCGGCGAAGCCGGGCAGCGACATCGTGGCGCCGAACAGCGACATCACCGCGACCACGATCAGCAGGTTCAGGATCAGCGCCAGACAGGTGACGATGCCGAACATGCGGTAATAGAACATGAAGAAGATCAGGGTGAAGAAGAACGCATAGAGCACAGCGGTCAGACCGCGCTCGACGTTCTCCGCGCCGAGGCTCGGACCGACGACGCGTTCTTCGACGAAGTCCATCGGCGCGGCCAGCGCACCGGCCTTGAGCTGGCTGGCCAGATCGGTGGATTCCTGCCGGCTGAGTCCGGTGGTCTGGAACTCGCGGCCGAACACGCCACGGATGGTCGAGGAACTGATCACGCGCTCGACGCTGCGCGAGGAACGCACTTCCTCACCGTCGACGATGCGCACGGTGGGAATGCGCTCGACGTAGACGATGCCCAGGCGCTGGCCCACGTTCTGCAGCGTGTGGTCGAGCATGCGCTTGCCGCCCGCGCTGTTGAGCGTGATGCCCACGGCCGGGGTGCCGGTCTGCGAATCGGTCTGCGGATTCGCATTGATCAGCTGGTCGCCCGACACCAGGATGCGGCGCGACAGCAGCAGCGGCGTGCCGACCTCGTTGTAGTAGATGCGCGAATCGGCCGGGATGTTGCCCGACGCGACCGCGGCCGCGGCCTGGTTCTCGTCGCCGGTGACGGCGCGGAATTCGAGCGTCGCGGTGGCGCCGATCAGGCGCTTGGCCTCGGCGGTGTCCTGCAGGCCCGGCAGCTGGATGACCAGGCGGTCCTCGCCCTGGCGCTGCAACACCGGCTCGGCGACGCCGATCGCGTTGATGCGGTTGGAGATCACGGTGCGGTTCTGCTCGACCGCGTCGCTGGCGATGCGCGCGATCTCGCCCTGCGACAGGCGCACGGTGATGCGGTTGCCGTCGACGGTGACCTGCGGGCCGCTGCCCCCCATGGCCTGGCCCGACGCACTGGCGAGGCTGTCGACGATCTGCGTGCGCGCGGCATTGGCGTCGGTGCCCTGGGTCAGCACCACACCGATGCTGTTGTCGTTGCGACGCTCGACGCTGGAATAGCCGATGCGCGCATCGCGCAGCACGGTGCGGATGCCGTCGGCGTAGCCCTCGACGCGCTTCTGCAGCGCCGCGGCCTGGTCGACCTGCATCACGAAGTGCACGCCACCCTGCAGGTCGAGGCCCAGCGACATCGGCCGGGCACCGAGGTTGGCCAGCCAGTCCGGCACGGTCGAGGCCAGATTCAGCGCGACCGAATAGTTCTCGCCCAGCGCCGGACGCAGCGTGTCGGACGCGAGGGTCTGCGCGTCGGAATCGTGCAGGCGCACCAGCAGGTGGTTCTCGTCGATCTCGCTGCCGACCGGCGTCACGCCGGCGCCTTCGAGCAGGCCGTCGACGCGCGCCTTCAGCGCCTCGTCGATGCGCGCCTCACTGGTGCTCGGGGTGATCTGCACCGACGGGTTCTTCTGGTAGGCATTGGGCAGCGCGTACAGCGCGGCCAGCACCAGCACTACCAGGATGAGGGCGTATTTCCAGCGCGGGAATTCAAGCATTGCCTTGCCTCGGACGCCGCACGCGGGCGGCGCCTGGAGAGATGACGGAACCGGAGATCAACGATCGAGGATCGGGATCAGGCGGACTTCAGCGTGCCCTTCGGCAGCACATTGCCGACCGCACCCTTCTGCACGCGGATTTCCACGCGCTCGGCGATCTCGATGGTCAGGAAGCTGTCGCCGATGTTGCGCACGACGCCGGCGATGCCGCCGTTGGTGATGACCTCGTCGCCGACCGAGAGCTTCTCGAGCATCGCGCGGTGTTCCTTGGTGCGCTTCATCTGCGGGCGGATCATCAGGAAGTACATGATCGCGATCAGGATGATCGGGAAGGCCAGCGTCGACAGCAGGCTGGGGCCGGCGGGTGCGGCGGCAGCGGCGTGGGCGGGGGCGATCACAAGGTCCAGCAGGTTCATCGGGGCATCCATGGGTCGAAAACAGACAGCGGGCGATTATGACACGGCCGGACGCGGGCGCAGGCCGGGTGGCGGGTGAATGGGCAGTGACGGGCTCCGAGGCGTCGCCTGGACGCCTCAGGCGCCCGGATTCCCCGCCCGGGCGCTGTAGAAGGACTCGCGGAATGCGGAAAAGGTTCCCGCGGCGATCGCGGCGCGCATGTCGGCCATGAGCGTCTGGTAGTACCAGAGGTTGTGCAGGGTGCCGAGCATCGGGCCGAGCATCTCGCCGCAGCGGTCGAGGTGCCGCAGGTAGGCGCGGGTGAAGCCGCCGCTGCAGGCCTCGCAGCCGCAGCCCTCCTCGATGGGCCGCAGGTCCTTCTCGAACTTCGCGTTGCGGATGCGGATCACGCCGGTCGAGGTGAAGAAATGACCGTTGCGCGCGTTGCGGGTCGGCATCACGCAGTCGAACATGTCGACGCCGCGCGCGACCGCCTCGACCAGATCCTCCGGACGGCCGACGCCCATCAGGTAGCGCGGCCGGTCTTCGGGCAGCTGCGGTGCGGTGTGGTCGAGCATCGCGTTGCGCTCGTCCTCGGTTTCGCCGACCGCGAGGCCGCCGATCGCATAGCCGTCGAAGCCGATGTCCTTGAGCCCTTCCGCCGAACGCGTGCGCAGCTCGTGGTGCACGCCGCCCTGGACGATGCCGAACAGCGCGGCGTCGTTGCCTTCGTGCGCGCGCTTCGAGCGCGCGGCCCAGCGCAGCGACAGTTCCATGGACTTTTCGACGACGCGCGGATGCACCGGCTTGCCGTCGATCTGCACCGGCGGGCATTCGTCGAAGATCATCACGATGTCCGAGTCGAGCACCTTCTGGATGCGCATGCTCTCCTCGGGGCCGAGGAAGACCTTCGCGCCGTCGGTCGGCGCGGCGAAGGTGACCCCCTCCTCTGTGATCTTGCGCTTGTGCGCCAGCGAGAAGACCTGGAAACCGCCCGAATCGGTGAGGATCGGCTTGTCCCAGCGGGCGAAGCCGTGCAGGCCGCCATGCGCCTCGATGACGTCCAGACCCGGGCGCAGATACAGATGAAAGGTGTTGCCGAGGATGATCTCGGCGCCCAGCGCACGCACCTGTTCGGGCAGCACGCCCTTGACCGTGCCGTAGGTGCCGACCGGCATGAACGCGGGGGTTTCGATGGTGCCGCGGGGGAACGTGAGGCGGCCGCGGCGGGCCGGGCCGTCGCGGGTCAGCAGGTCGAAGCGGAGTCGGGACATTCGGAAGGGTGCGGTCGCATGGCGGGCGCCTGGAGCGGCACCGGGCCGGCCATTGTCGCGGATCGCGCGCTCCGACGGGAGTTCGCCGGCCGGCGGCGCCCGCACCGGGAACCCACGCCCGGTCCGGATGTCGATCCGGGGCGCGCGCGTTCGTCGACCGAGGACACCCGACAGACATGGAGCCCTTCATGAGCGACGCAAGCACCATCCTCGCCCTGCTGCGCGATCGCGAGCGCGCCATCGCCGCCGGCGATGCCGAGGCGGCGATCGCCGCCCTGGCGCCCGACATCGTCAACTACGATCTCGCGCCCCCGCTCGCCTACCGCGGCGATGCCGCGCGCGACGCGGAAGGTCTGCGCGCCTGGTTCGCGACCTGGAACGGTCCCGTCCGGGTCGAACTGGCCGATCCGGACATCCGCGTCGAGGGCGACCTCGCGGTGGTCCACGGCCTGCAGCGCATGCGCGGCGACAAGCGCGGCGAGGGTCCAGTGGACATCTGGACCCGCCTCACGACGGTGCTGGCGCGGCGCCCCGAGGGCTGGCGGATCGTCCACGAGCACGGGTCCTTCCCGACCCGGATGGACGGCAGCGGCCTGTCGGCGACCGATCTGCGCCCCTGAGCCGGCGGCCCGGACAGCCGCGACGCCCTGGGCCGGGTCAGTCCCCGCCCGCGCCCGGATGGAGCAGCATCGCGTCGCCGTAGGAGAAGAACCGGTAGCGTTCGCGTACCGCATGATCGTAGGCGGCGAGCACGCGGTCCTTGCCGGCGAAGGCCGAGACCAGCATCAGCAGCGTGGATTCGGACAGATGGAAGTTGGTCACCATCGCGTCGACGCTGCGGATGCGGTAGCCGGGAAAGATGAAGATCCGGGTCTCGCCGGCGAACGGGTGCAGTTCGCCGTCGACGCTGGCGCTCTCGAGCGCGCGCACGACCGTGGTGCCGACCGCGATCACCCGGCCGCCCGCCTCCCGCGTGCGCCGGATCTGCGCGACGAGTTCGGCGCCGACGTTGAGCCACTCGCTGTGCATGCGGTGCTCGCGGACGTCGTCGACCCGCATCGGCAGGAACGTGCCGGCGCCGACGTGCAGAGTGACGTGGCCGAACTGCACACCGCGCGCGCGCAGACGCTCGAGCAGCGCATCGTCGAAATGCAGGCCGGCGGTCGGCGCGGCGACCGCGCCGACCTCGCGCGCGAACACGGTCTGGTAGCGCTCGGCGTCGTCCTGGCCCGGCTCGCGGCGGATGTAGGGCGGCAGCGGCATGCGTCCGGCCTTGAGCAGCCAGGATTCGAGCGTGTCGTCGAGTTCGAAACGCAGGTGATAGAAGCCCTCGTCGCGCGACAGCACCTCGGCGCTGCCGCCGGCATCGAGCTGGATGCGGCCACCGGGCTTGGGCGACTTGCTGGCGCCGATCTGCGCCCGTGCCTCGTTGCCGGGCAGCAACCGCTCGATCAGGATCTCCACCCGCCCGCCGCTGTCCTTCTGTCCGAACAACCGCGCCGGGATCACCCGGGTGTCGTTGAAGACCAGCAGATCGCCGGGCTGCAGCAGGTCCGGCAGGTCGCGGACATGGCGATCGTCGAACGCGCCCGTTCCCTGCGGCACGACCAGCAGCCGGCTCGCCGAACGCTCGGCCAGCGGCGTCTGGGCGATCAGCGCCTCGGGCAGGTCGAAATGGAAGTCGGACTTCTTCAAGGGATGTGCGGGGGATTGCGGGGGGACATTGTAATGAAGGTGGGGAGTGAGGTCGGAGAGGGCGAAGCTTTGAGCCCCTCTCCCGCCGGGAGAGGGGTTGGGGTGAGGGCGCTTTTTGCTTCAATTCGAAACAGCAAGGGATTCCTTGGAAAGCCCTGCCCTCACCCGACGCGCTGCGCGCGTCGACCTCTCCCAAAGGGAGAGGTGCTTGGTTCAATGCCCATCCGACGATAAGCGCGGACCGTTCGCGTCGAACACCAACGACGCACGGCTTCGAGCCCCTCTCCCTTTGGGAGAGGGGTTGGGGTGAGGGCGCTTCTCGCTTCAATTCGAAACAGCAAGGGATTCCCTGGAAAGCCCTGCCCTCACCCGACACGCTTCGCGCGTCGACCTCTCCCAAAGGGAGAGGTGCGCGGCTACGGCATCAGACAAGGTCCGTATGGACCGTTCGCGTCGAACACCAACGACGCGCGGCTTCGAGCCCCTCTCCCTTCGGGAGAGGGGTTGGGGTGAGGGCGCTTCTCGCTTCAATTCGAAACAGCGAGGGATTCCTTGGAAAGCCCCACCTCACGGCAAAGCCCCGCCCTCACCCGACGCGCTGCGCGCATCGACCCCGGATCAAGTCCGGGGCAGGCTCTCTCCCGAAGGGAGAGGTGCTCAGCAAGGCAACGGTGCTGGCAGAGCCTCCCTCACCCCACCATCGGCATCCGCCGATGGTCCTCCCCTCTCCCAGAGGGAGAGGGGCCAACGCGTCTTCCGCAGGCGGAAGACAGATTCATCTCTCGAATTTCGTCGACAGGATGATCGACGAAGTCGTCCGCTCGACGCCTTCGATACAGCCGATGCGATCCGTCAGTTCGTCCATGTCGGCCACCGTCGGCACCACGCCCAGTGCGATCAGGTCGTAGGGCCCGCTGACCGAATGCAGCGAACGCACCGCGCTGATCGCGCGCAATGCGGTGACCACAGGGGTGGTCTGCCGCGGCCGGACGGTGATCATGATCTGGGCGCGGATGTGGCCCTGCTCGAAGTCGTCGCGCACGCGCACCGTGTAGCCGCTGATCACGCCTTCGCGCTCCAGCCGTTCGATCCGGCTCTGCACCGTGGTGCGCGACAGTCCCAGCCGGCGCGCGATCTCCGCCGTCGACAGGCGCGCGTTCTCGCGCAGCAGCACCAGCAGTCGGACATCGGCGGATTCGGTGGACATGGACGCGGCACGGCTTCGGCGATCTGCCGAAATTCTACGCATCGCTCGGCATTCCGTCGCTTCCGTTCGACGGAATCGTCCAGATAATGAAGAGACCGCCGGCGCGGCCCCGTTCCGACACGCACCCGCTGCCGGCCCTCCCCGACGTCCCAAGGAGCGATTCGCATGTCCGTCACCCAGATCCTCGCCCCGCTGCGCGCCCATGCCGGCACGCGCCGCACCACCGGTCTGCCGGACGACGTGCTCGAACGCTTCGCCGCGACGCATCCCGAACTGGTCGAAGCCGCGCACGCCGCCGCCGACGCGCATGCGGCGCTGGCTACCGACTTCGCAGAGCTGCTCGAACTGGACGAGGATGCGCAGATCGAGGCAGTGCAGGCCGGCTTCGTCAACTTCTATCCGCAGGACGGCGTGAACCCCTACGTCGCCCTGACCGCCCGCGGTCCCTGGATCGTCACCCTCAAGGGCGCGGTGCTGTACGACACCGGCGGCTACGGCATGCTCGGCTTCGGCCACGCGCCGAAGGCGGTGATCGACGCCATGACCAAGCCGCAGGCGCTGGCCAACATCATGACCCCGAGCGTGTCGCAGCTGCGCCTGGAGCGCGCGCTGCGCGCCGAGATCGGTCACAGCCGCGGCGGCTGTCCCTATGCGGCCTTCATGTGCCTCAACTCCGGTTCCGAGTCAGTGTCGCTGGCCGCGCGCATCGCGGACACCAATGCCAAGACCATGACCGACGAAGGTGGTCGCCACGCCGGGCGCACGGTCAAGCGCATCGTCGTCAAGGGCGCCTTCCACGGCCGTACCGAGGCGCCGGCGCTGTATTCCGACTCCACCCGCAAGGCCTACCGCGCCGCCCTGGCCAGCTACCGCCACGAGGACAGCGTGCTGGTGGTGCCGCCCTACGACGTCGACGCGCTGAAGCAGGCGTTCGCCGACGCCGATGCCAAGGGCTGGTTCATCGAGGCGATGTTCCTCGAGCCGGTCATGGGCGAAGGCGACCCCGGCCGCAGCGTGCCGCCGGCGTTCTATGCCGCCGCACGCGAACTCACGAAGGCGCACGGCTCGCTGCTGCTGGTCGATTCGATCCAGGCCGGTCTGCGCGCCACCGGTACGCTGTCGATCGTCGACTACCCCGGCTTCGAGGACCAGGAAGCGCCAGACATGGAGACCTATTCCAAGGCGCTCAACGCCGGCCAGTACCCGCTGTCGGTGCTCGCGGTGAACGCGCGCGCGGCCGGGATCTACAAGCGCGGCACCTACGGCAACACCATGACCGGCAACCCGCGTGCAGCCGACGTCGGCGTGACGGTGCTGGGCATGGTCACGCCCGAGGTGCGCAGCAACATCCGCGAGCGCGGCCGGCAGGCGCTGGACAAGCTAGAGGCACTGAAGGCCGAGCTGGGCGGGCTGATCACCAGGGTCCAGGGCACGGGCCTGCTGTTCTCCTGCGAGCTCTCGCCGGAGTTCAAGGGCTACGGCGCCGGCTCGAGCGAGGAATGGCTGCGCGAGAACGGGCTGGGCGTGATCCACGGCGGCGAGAACTCGCTGCGCTTCACTCCGCGCTTCGAGATGGGCGAGGACGAACTGGAGCTCGTGGTATCGATGGTGAAACGCGCTCTGCTCGAAGGACCGCGCCAGTCTAACGCCGCCGCTGCCTGAAAGCGCCCGACGCGCCCTGACCGGTGACGTACTGCCGATCGCTGGACCCACCCCGGCGGGCAACCCGCCGGCCCGCACGGAGGCTTTTCATTCTTCGCCTGGAGTGTGTCCCGACCGCATGCGGTGACTCTCAGCGTGCCGCGTCGATCGCCGTGCGAATCAGTGCCTGCGCCTCGTCGACGCCGCCCCAACCGCGGAGTTCGACACGGTTGTATCCCGCCGGCAGGTCCTTGTAGACCCGGAAGAACGCTTCGAGACGTTCGCGCTCCATCGCCGGCAGCGCATCGATAGAACGGATGCCGGCGTAGGTGGGATCCACGTCGTCGGCCGGCACGCCGATGATCTTCTCGTCCGCATCGCCGCCGTCGGTCATCCGCAGCACGCCGAGTGGCCGGAACCGGATCAGCACCCCCGGATGCAGCGGTGCCCGCGACAGGACCAGTGCGTCGAGCGGATCGCCGTCGCCGGCCAGCGTGCGCGGCATCGAACCGTAGTTCGCCGGATACACCATCGGCATCGACAGGAAGCGGTCGACATGGACGAGGCCGGCATCGTCGGTCTCGTACTTGGTAAAGCTGCCGGCCGGGATCTCGACCAGCAGCAGCGCCTCCTCCGGCGCGTTCGCCGGTTGCGGCACCTGTCGCGGGTTCGCCGCGCCTGCGATCGCCACGACGGCGCACAGCAAGAGCGCGACGCCGGCGCACGCGGAGGGCATCGTGCGCATCAGCTCATTCCCAGCAACGGTCGGCGCGGCCCTTCGGCGTCGCGTCGCGCAGGCAGTCGCGCGGCGCGATGCGGCCTTCGGTGATCTCGTGCAAGGTGCGCAGGTCCGACGTCGCGCCGCGCAGTTCGAATGCGTCGTACAGCCGACCGGTCGCGGTCCGTGACTCGTAGCGCAGGGTGCCGCCGTCGATGCGCACGCGCTGGTACAGCTGGGTGTCCTCGGCCACCGGCGCCATGGTGTCGCGCGCCTCGGGCGAAAGCCGGTACTGCTTGGCGCCGGCGACGCTGACCAGGTACTGCGGCGTCGCCTGCCCCTCGACCGGACCGCCCCGGCGGCCGTAGACGTGGTCGTGGCCCTGCAGCACCAGATCGACGCGATGCCGTTCGAGCACCGGCAGCACGTGCTCGCGCAGCAGGACGTTGTCGCGATCCTGGCGCGGCGAGAACATCGGCTGGTGGATGGCGACGATCGACCAGGCGCGCGGGTTGTCGCGCAGCACGCCATCCAGCCACGCCGCCTGCGCCCGGGCGGTGCCGAGGTCGAGCGCGGACGTGCCGTCGAGTACCACGAAGCGCGCATCGTGCATGTCGAACCAGTACGTCGTCGCCTCCGCGCCGGGCGCGCCGTTGCCCGGCAGGGCGAACATGTGCGGCCAGTGCACGCCGAGCACGCGACGCTCCTGCGGCGTGTCCTCGAACTCCTCGAAGTACTCGTGGTTGCCGGCTACCGGCGCGACCAGCATGGTCGAGGCCACCGGCGCGGCGGCATCGAACCACTCGCCCCACTCGTTGTCGTCCTCGCCGTCGCCGCCGCTGACCAGGTCGCCGGCGAACAGCGCCATGCGGGCGTCGGGCGCGTGGCGCAACGCCTCCAGCAGCACGCGGCTGCCGAGGCTGGCGTTCTTGTTCTGGGTGTCGCCGAAGTACAGGAACTCCAGCGCCTCGCCGGCGGCGGCCGCAGTGCGCAGCTGCCGCCACGGGCTCCACCAGCCGTTCGCGCCCTGCACACGGAAGGCGTACAGCGTGTCGGGTTCGAGGCCATCCACCACGACCTGGTGCTGGCGTCCATCGCCGTTCTCCGTGGCCATCGTGCGGCTGTGCGCCGCGAGCCTGCGCGGCGCGCCCAGGTCGGGCGAATCGCCGGCCACGGTGAGTTCCAGCATTGGCGCATCGACGCCTTGCGCCGTACGCCATGACACCTGGAATCCGTGCGCGGAATCGGCCGCGGGCGAGGCGATGATGCGGTCGGGATGCGCGGCCGGCGCATAACGCATATCACCCGCCGGCACCAGCGTGTTTGGCTCGTGCGGCCGGGCCTCGCCGGACGCTCGGGCCTCCACGGCCACCGTGAACGGCAGCGCGAACAGCGCCGCCAACAGAATGGACCGAGCCGTACACCGACGTGCCGGAATCATGCGTGCCACCGGCATCAGCGCGCACACGCCGGCAGCGCCAGCGCCGAGGCGATCTCGCGCCAGTCGATGGCCACCGCGCCCTGGTCGTCGTGCACCGCGTACAGCACGCCGTCGGGGAAGCGCGCGCTCGCGGCCTGGTCCAGCCAGATGCCGTCGGTATTGGCGACCGTCGGCCCGGTCACCGCACCTGCATGCGCCAGCGAGCCGCGATCGAACAGGTGGAACACCGTACGGCCCTTGCCCTGTTCGGTGGTGATCCACCAGCCGCCGCCATCGGCGCAGCCCTTGAGCATGATCCCCTCGGCCTGCGCCTTCAGGAAGTCGGCGCCGATGGTCTGGCCACTGAACCGGCCGTCCAGATCGTAGACCTTGAACTCGTTGGCATAGGTCTCGTCCTCCTCGGCCACCAGCAGCCGGTCGTTGGCCGGATCGCCCCACAGCGACTCGACCACGCGCAGCGCCCCTTCGGGCGAGGTGTCGCCGAAGGCCGCGAGGTGGCGCGCGGCGTAGCCGTCATCCTCGGGCGCGAAGGCGAAACGGTGGATGCGGCGGTCGAGCTCGGCCAGCGGCGGCAGGATGTCCTCGCCCTGCGCGTCCTCACCGGCCATGTAGGCGTCGGTGACGTAGACCTCGTAGCCCGCGTCCAGCTTGTGCACCCACAGCCCGTAGGGAAGCTGGAGCACGTCGGCGCCGAACTCGGCCACCGTTTCCATCCCCGGCAGGCGCAGCACCTGCACGCGACGGTTGTCGCGCTCGACCACGAAGGCCAGATCGTCGACCACGGCGATGCCGTTGGGACGGTCGAACTGTCCGCCGCCTGCGCCGCGGCCCCCGACATGGCGCACCAGTTCGCCGGTGCTGCCGTCATAGATCACCAGGCGGTGCGTGGACTTGGCGGTCGCCAGCAGCAGCACCTGTCCATCCGGCGCTGTCCAGCTGGCCACGGAATCGATGTTGTCCTCGGGCGTCATCGGGGTGGCGAAGGCTTCCGGCACGGTGATCGCATCGGTGGTGCCTTCGCTACGGGCGGCCTCGCGGGCAACGTCGGCGCGGTCCTCAGGATCCACGGCCTCCGGCGCGGGGGCGCCGTCGCAGGCGGAGAGCAGCAGGACGGAAACGGCGGCGGAAAGCAGGCGCTTGAACATCGGAAGTCGACCTTGGATCGGGATGGGGTGTTGTCACGAAACCGAAAAATTATTCGCATGCTTCGTGACATCCGGATTGCAGCGTTCTTCCTCGAAGCAGGCCGCTCCTGCGACGGAGTCGCCAGGCGTGACGCGGTCATATTCCTGCCATGCGCGCGCCATTCAATGCCCGGATCACTTTGCACCGGATCCACCTGCCGCATGAACCGCATCCTCAAGGCCACCCTTCTTTCGCAGGCACTCGTGCTTGCCATGGTGGCGCCGACCGTGCTCGCCCAGAACACCGCGCCCGACGGCTCGGCGGACACGGCACCGGATCCCAAGCAGCTCGACGCCGTCGTGGTCCAGGGCGAAATCGCCTACCGCAACCGCACCACCGACACCGAGCCGGTGCTGAGCTACGACCTGGAGTACTTCCAGCGCTTCGAACCGAACACCGTCGGCGACATGGTCAAGCGCGTCCCCGGTGCCGCCTTCGTCGGCTCCGACATCATGGAATTCGACGGTGTGCAGCTGCGCGGCCTCGGCGGCGGCTACACGCAGGTGCTGATCAACGGCAAGAAGGTGCCCGGCGCCGGCGACGACCGCTCGTTCTGGGTCGACCGCATCCCCGCCGAGATGGTCGACCGCATCGAGGTCCTGCGCAGCAACAGCGCCAACCGCTCCGGCGACGCCGTGGCCGGCGCGATCAACATCGTGCTGCGTGATGCCTACGAATTCGACGGCAGCTACCTGCGCGTCGGCGTGAACCGCTGGCACGACGGCGAGGTCAACCCCACCTTCGGCGCCGTGACGAGCGGCGAAGCCCTGGGTGGCCGCATTCTCGCCGGCATCAACGTGCAGGACCGTTATCGCAGCAAGTTCAAACGCTCCGACCGCTTCACCGATCCCTCGATGGAAGAGCTGGTCAGCTGGGAGGACCAGGTCGAGGTCAAGGACGGCCGCGACTACGCCGGCAATCTCTCCTGGACTGCCGACGTCGGCGGAACCGGTCGCCTCAGCATCGACGGCTTCTACGTCAAGACCGACCGCGACGTGACCGAGGTGTCCTTCGAGGAGGAGTACGACGATGGTGAGGTCATCACCTCCAACGTGCCCGGCCTCGGCACCGTCAACCAGAAGAACTGGGGCCTCGGCGCCGAGTACAGCTTCGACATGGCCGGCGGCCGCACGGAGTTCAACATCGACTACGCGCGCTTCGAGGACGACAGTGTCGAGACCGAGGAAGCCCACGCCTACGTCGATGGCGAATGGGACGAATCCGAGGCCGAGATGGAGCGCATCGACGCCAAGGATGCCGAAACCGCCTTCAAGTTCGCGCACAAGCGCCATGTCGGCATCACCACCGAGATGGAGTTCGGCATCGATTACCGTCGCAAGAAGCGCGACATCACCTACACCTTCCACGATTGGGAGGCCGAGGACGAAGGCGACGCTGTGGCCTACGAGCTCGACGGCACCGTTGCCAGCGTGATCGAGGAAAAGCGCCTCGACCCCTACCTGATGTTTTCCGGTGCCAGCGGCATCCTGTCGTGGGAAGCCGGCCTGCGCTTCGAAACCACCAGGTCCAGCATCCGCTACGTCGAGGACGGCGAAGTGGAAGGTTCGGCCAGCAAGGACTACGACGAGCTGCTGCCCTCGCTGCACCTGAAGTGGGACCTGACCGAGGCCGACCGTCTCAGCCTGTCGCTGGCGCGGAGCATCAAGCGCCCCAACTTCAACGAGCTCGTTCCCGCCATGCTCGACGGCGAGTTCGGCGACAACGACTACATCGGCAACCCGCACCTCGATGCGGAGACCGCCAACGGCATCGACTTCGGTTACGAGCGCCGCCTCGGCAAGCGCGGCGTGGTCGGCATCAATGTTTTCTACCGCGACATCGACAACCTGATCGAACTGGTCAACACCGGTGCCCCGAGCGAGGAAATGCGCGACGCCTGGGACGAGATGGTCGAAGACGGCGAGTACGCCAGCGTCGAGGCGGCGATGGCCGCCGAGCCGGCCGAGAGCTGGGTGTTCACCTCCGAGAACGTCGGCAGCGGCAAGCTCTATGGCATCGAATTCGACCTGTCGACGCCGCTGTCCGCGTTCGCCATGGACCACACGGGTGTGTTCATGAACTACGCCTACGTGAAATCCAAGGTCGACGACTTCATCGGCGAACGCCGCTTCAACGACCAGGCCCGATCGACCTTCAACGTCGGTTTCATCCAGAACCTGCCGACGCTCGATGCCAGCTTCGGCATGTCCTACCGCAAGCAGGGCGACGCCTACACGCGGCTCCTCGGAGAAGAAGTCACCATCCGGTACGGCGAGGACCTGGAAGCCTTCGTCGAGAAGCGCTTCGGCCGCAGCATGTCGCTGCGCCTGTCGGCAGCCAATCTGCTGGACGCTTCGAAGGACGAGTTCTTCCACAAGTTCAACACCTTGGGCGACCAGCTGTCCCGCGACTACGACGAGTACGAACTCGAAACCGAAAACGCTGGCCCGAGCTACCAGGTGGTGCTGCGCTGGGCGTTCTGAACACAGCGCGTTCCCCGCATTCGGAAGAAGCCGGCACATGCCGGCTTCTTCTTTGTGGGACCGCCGGCTTTGATGCAGACTTCCGGACACTTTCCCGCCGCGGACCGCCATGAAGATCGTCGAAGTCCAGCATCCGCTGGTGCAGCACAAGCTCGGCCTGATGCGTCGCGCCGACAACAGCACCAAGACCTTCCGTGAACTCTCGGCCGAAGTGGCGACGCTGCTGACCTACGAGGCGACGGCGGACCTGGAGACCGAGGACGCCGAAGTCGAAGGCTGGGCCGGTACCGTGCGCGTGCGGCGGATCAAGGGCCGCAAGATCACCCTGGTGCCGATCCTGCGCGCCGGCATCGGCATGCTGCCGGGCGTGCTCGATCTCATTCCCGCGGCCAAGGTCAGTGTTGTAGGCATCAAGCGCGACGAGGATTCGCTCCAGGCCGTGCCCTACTACGAGAATCTGGTCGGCGACATGGCCGACCGCACCGCGCTGATCCTCGACCCGATGCTCGCGACCGGCGGCACGCTGATCGCGACCGTGTCGATGCTCAAGGCCGCCGGCGCGAGCCGCATCAAGGGCCTGTTCCTGGTGGCGGCGCCGGAAGGACTCGAGGCACTCGAAGCCGCGCATCCGGACGTCGAGGTCTACACCGCCTCGATCGACGAACGCCTCAACGAGAAGGGTTACATCCTGCCCGGCCTCGGCGATGCCGGCGACAAGATCTTCGGGACGCGGGTGGATTGAGTCGAGTGGGCGTGTGGGAGCGCGCTTGTGCGCGATGACGCGCGACCGCTGAGGCCCCAGCGCGCGCGGGCGCACTCCCACGACAGCAGATGTCAGGGCACGATCATCGCGCCGGCGACGAAACGCCAGATGCCGACGACCGCCATCGCCGCGAGCGTGGCGAAGGTCAGCAGCGCGCCGCCGAAGCGGCCGACCGAATAGCCGGCGGAACCGCCGAGCCCGATCGCATGCAGCACGCGCGCGAGCAGCAGGGCGATGCCGAAGGTCCACAGCAGCGTGGTGTCGATCGCCGCCAGTTCCAGCAGTGCGAGCATCAGCAGCGCCAGCGGCACGTACTCGCCGAAGTTGCCGTGCACGCGCACCTTGCGCGTCAACGCGGCATCGCCGCCGGTGCCCACGCCGACCTTGTGCACGTTGCGATGCAGGACCACGCGGATCGTCAGCACGAGGTACAGCAGCACGTGCAGCGAGGCGATGAGGAGCGAGATGCGTGGCGTCATGGTGTGGGCTCGAAGGTGTGCTGCAGGGAACGCGCGGCGAGTGCCGCGGTCGGATGGGTCGCGCTGAAACGGCCGGCGTCGTCGCACACGACCTGCACCAGCGCGACCTCGGGATCGTGGGTCAGGAACAGGCGCACGCCGCGCGCGGCCATGTCGGAGAGGAAGGCCTGCTTCTCGTCGATGATCAGTTCGGGAAACCGGTCGTACCCCATCGTGATCGGCACGTGCACCCACGGCAGGCCGGGCACGAGGTCGGCGCAGAACACCACGCCGCCGTGATGGACGCCGCCCTGCACGTCCGGGCCGAGGATCTCGGCCAGCATCATGCCCGGCGTATGGCCGTCGCTGTAGTGGAAGCGCACCGCGTCGCCGAGCGATGGCGCGTGCGCGCCCTCGACGAATTCCAGCCGCCCCGTCGCCTCGAGCAATTCGCACAGGCCGGGGATGAAGCTCGCGCGGTCGCGCGCATGCGGGCGTTTCGCGCGCAGCCAGTGCGGCGTGGACAGCACGAAGGTCGCATTCGGGAACAGCAGTTCCGGCGTGCCGCCTTCCGCCCACGGCGCCAGCAGGCCGCCGGCATGGTCGAAATGCAGATGGCTCAGCACGACGACGTCGATGTCGGTGTGTTCGAAGCCCGCCTCGCGCAGCGAATCGAGCAGCACGTGCCGCGCTTCCTGCACGCCGAAGCGTTCGCGCAACTTCGGTTCGAAGAACGCGCCGATGCCGGTCTCGAACAGCACGGTCCTGCCGTTGAGCGGCGTGGCGAGCAGGCCGCGGGTCGCCAGCGGAATGCGGTTGAGACCGTCGGGCGTGGCCCACTGCGTCCACATCGCACGCGGCGCGTTGCCGAACATCGAACCGCCGTCGAGCTTCTGGGTGTTGCCCTGGATCGACCACAGTTTCATGACGCCCTCCCGCGCCAGACCGGTGGCCGATTGTAGGCGCAGCCGATCAGCGCGCGGCCGCGTCCACCTTCGCCGAGCCCACCGGATTGCGCGGATCGCTGCCGCCGGTCAGCGTGCCCGCCGCGCGATTCCACTCGATCGTCTGCAGATTGCCCCAGACGTGACTGGAACCGCGGCCACCCGCAGCGCGATCGCCCGGCAGATCGACGGTGTGGCCCATCGCGCGCAGCTTCGCCGCGGTGTCGGCGGAGAACGCATCGGATTCGGCCGAGATCGTGTCCGGCATCCACTGGTGGTGGTAGCGCGGCAACGCGGCGACCGACTGCGCATCGAGGCCGGCGTCGTAACCGAGGATGCCCAGCAGCACCATCGTGATGATGCGGCTGCCGCCGGGCGTGCCGAGCACGGCGACGCGATCGTCGGAGACGAGGAAGGTCGGCGTCATCGAGCTCAGCGGACGCTTGCCGGGCCTGGGCGCGTTCGCCTCATAGCCCATGACGCCGAACGCGTTCGGCACGCCGGGCTGCAGCGCGAAATCGTCCATCTCGTTGTTGAGCAGCACGCCGGTGCCGGGCGCGACGAGGCCGCTGCCGAACAGCAGGTTGACCGTCTGGGTGACCGCGGCGCGGTTGCCGGCGGCATCGACGATCGAGAAGTGCGTGGTCTCGTCGTCTTCGAGCGGCGTCGGATCGCCCGACAGCAGGTCGCTCGGTGTCGCCCTGGTCGGGTTGATCGTCGCGCGCAGCCCGGCCGCGTAATCGCGGCTCAGCAGCGTGCGCTGCGGAATCTTCACGAAGTCCGGATCGCCCAGATAGAAGGTGCGGTCACGGAACGCGCGGCGCATCGATTCGACGACCAGATGCGTGCGCGCGGCGGCGTCGAGCTTGCCCAGGTCCCAGGGCTCGAGGATCTGCAGCATCTGCGCCATCGCGATGCCGCCCGACGACGGCGGCGGCGCGGTGACCACGTCCCAGTCGTGATAGCGGAACCGGATCGGTTCGCGCTCGACCACCTTGTAGGCGGCCAGGTCCGCGGCGGTCCATTCGCCGCCTTCCGCATTGACGCCGGCGACGAGCTTCGCGCCCGTTTCGCCACCGTAGAAACCATCGAAGCCGCGCTCGGCCAGCAGGCGCAGCGTGCGCGCGAGATCGGGCTGGCGGAACACGTCGCCTTCTTCCGGCGCGCGACCCTCGGCGAGGAACACCGCACGCGTGCCGGGGTAGCGCTCCATCACCGCGCGACGCGACTGGTAACCGCGCGCGAAACGCGCGTAGACCGGAAAGCCTTCTTCGGCGATGCGAATCGCCGGCGCCAGCGACTGCGACAGCGGCAGCGCGCCGTAGGTCTCGGCGATGTGCACGAACGCAGCAGGCAGGCCCGGGATGCCGGCCGACCACGGGCCGTTCTCGGCGCGGTCGCGGTCGAAGCTGCCGTCGCTGTTGCGGTAGCGGTCCGAATGCGCACTGGCCGGCGCGGTCTCGCGCGCGTCGACGAAGATGTCGCGGCCACTCGATGCGTCGTGCAGCAGGAAGAAGCCGCCGCCGCCCAGGCCCGAGGAGATCGGCTCGACCACCGACAGGACCGCCGAGGTCGCGATAGCGGCATCGAACGCATTGCCGCCCTCGCGCATGACCTGCAGGCCGGCCTCGGTCGCGAGCGTGTGCGCAGATGCCACCGCATTGCCGGGCGGCGTGGCAGCGGCCTGCGTCGTGGTCGCAGGTTGCTGCGGCGCGCGCACCTCGCGTGCGCACGAGGGCGCGGCCGCGAGCAGCAGCAACGACAGCAGCAGCGCCGGCATGCCGGCGAACGCGAAGCGGGAACGGGTCATGACGACTCCTGCTGCAGACGCGCCAGCTTGGCGAGCAGCTGCACCTGGGTTTCGGGGATGTCGGGATCGGGGTCGATGCATTCGACCGGGCAGACGACCACGCACTGCGGCTCGTCGAAATGGCCCACGCATTCGGTGCAGCGGGCCGGATCGATGACGTAGATCGTCTCGCCCTGGGCGATCGCCTGGTTCGGGCAGGCCGGCTCGCACACGTCGCAGTTGACGCAGAGCGCGTTGATCTTCAGGGACATGTGCGCATTGTAGTGGCTAGGCCGCGGCGCCGGCGTTCCATCGATGGAACTCGGTCCACCGCCCTCCCGGATACGACGACGCCACCGCGCTTTCGCACGGTGGCGTCGGTCGGAACGCAGGGCCGGACGTGCCGGCCGCCGCGAGCGGTGGATCAGGCCGCGGTGTCGATGAACACGTATTCCGAACCCGACGGCTCGACCGCCGCCTTGACGCGCTCGCTGTCGGCCGCGCTGCCGATGAACAGCACGCGCACGCCGTTCATCGGAGGCGCCTTGGCGAACGTGGCGACGACGAGATCCGCGGTGCGCGCCGAGTTCAGGCCCGCGAAGATCAGCAGGTTGCCACGGGTGATGCCGCGGCCGACGTCCTGCTCCGACTTCTCGAGCAGACGCTCGTAGGCGCCGTCGATCTCGGTGTCGGCCGGCGGCGGCACCAGATAGACGTACGGCGAGTTGTTGACGCCTTCCATGTGGCGGCCGGCCACGTCGTTGAGATAGGCGTTCCACGCCGTCTTGTCCTCGGTGGTGGGCACCGCGACCGGCGCGACCACGGCCTGCTGCGGTTCTTCCTTCTTGCCACAGGCGATGACCGGCAGGACGAGGCAGGCGATCAGCAGTGCGCGGGTGATGGACTTCATGGCATTCCCTCTTCTTTTCTCTGGTGTTTGATGGGCAACGTCAGCGTTGCGAGTGTTTGCGCAGTGCGCGATCGACCGCGGCGGGCACGAAGCCCGACACGTCACCGCCGAGACGCGAGATCTCGCGCACCAGCGTGGAGGAGATGAAGCCGTACTGCTCGGCCGGCGTGAGGAACAGCGTCTCGACATCCGGAATCAGATGCCGGTTCATGCTGGCGAGCTGGAATTCGTATTCGAAATCCGACACCGCGCGCAGGCCGCGCAGCAGCACGCCGGCGCCGACCTCGTGCACGAAATGCGCGAGCAGCGAGTCGAAGCCGATGACTTCGACGTTGCCATGGTGGGCAGTCGCCTCGCGGGCCAGCTCGACGCGTTCGTCGAGCGTCATCGCCGGGCGCTTGGCCGGGCTCTCCGCGATGCCGACGATCAGCTTCTCGAACAGCGGCGCGGCGCGGTCGACGAGGTCGACGTGGCCGTTGGTGATCGGATCGAAGGTCCCGGGGTAGACCGCGATGCGGTTGCGGCTCGCACTCATGGCTTGCGTTCGCTGTCGAAGGGATCGGGTGGAGCGTGGCGCGGGCGGCAAGTGTAGCAGTGGCGCAGGTGGCGATCAGCCGGCGCGGCGGTACAGCGCGCAGTGCGCCTCGCGGGTCTGCAGCTCCCGGTGCAGCTGCCAGCCGGCGCCGGGCTGCGCCGGCCGTTCGGCCATCGATTCGACGTACAGCCAGGCGTCGGCCGCCAGCGCCGGGGCCAGCCCAGCGACGGCCTGTGTCCACAGGTCGGCGGCGAACGGGGGATCGACGAAGGCGATGTCGATGCTGCCGGCCGGCAGCGCGGCCGCCATCGACACCGCATCGCCGCGTCGGACCGAAACCACCTCGCCGCCGGGCAGGCGCGCCGCGGTCGCGGCCAGGGCGGCAGCGAGCGTGACATCGCGTTCGACCAGCACCGCGCTCGCCGCGCCGCGCGAGACCGCCTCCAGCCCGAGCGCGCCGGTGCCGGCGAACAGGTCGAGCACGCGTGCACCGGGCAGCACCGGCTGCAGCCAGTTGAACAACGTCTCGCGGACCCGGTCCGAGGTCGGCCGCAGGCCGGCGACGTCGGGCACGTCCAGACGCGTGCCGCGCCAGCGGCCACCGACGATGCGCACGCGCCCGGGGCCCGTGTTCCGGTTCGCGTTCCGCGCCGGATTCTTCGGCGTATTCAAGTGCGTGCGCCCGCACGGGGCGCCTGAAAGGCGGGTGATACCATGCGCGCCATTCTCCCCCATCCCCGACCCGACCGCCGCATGGTCAGCTGGTTCAAGCGCGACAAATCCCCCGACAGGCCCGAGGCCGACAGCGGCCGACGCCGCCTCAGCGCCGAAGAGATCGCGGCTGCGTTCGCGCCGCCCGCCGCGCCCGCGCCTGCGCCACAGATGCCCGTCGTCCCGACGCCGGCAGCGACGACCGGTACGTCCGACGCGGAGCCGATCGATTCCCTCGCGACGCCGCGCCTGCCGGTGGATGCCGACGGCCCGTCCGCTGACGCCGCATCGGCGGAAGTGGACATCGCGCCGGTCGTCACGCCTCCGCCCCCGCCCGCCTTCGTCGATCCGGCTGCGGCACTGGCCGACTATGTATTCGCGAGCACCATGCCCGCCGCTGCGCCGGGCAAGTCCGGCTGGCGCGAGCGCCTGGGCGGCAGCACGTTCGCCAGGAGCTTCGGCGGCCTGTTCTCGCGCAATCCCAAGCTCGACGACGACCTGCTCGACGAGATCGAGACCGCGCTGCTGACCGCAGACGTCGGCGTCGCCGCGAGCACCGAACTGGTCGAAGGCTTGCGCAAGCGCATGAAGGCGCGGGAGTTCGCTGACGCGAACGTCCTGCTCAAGGCATTGCGTAGCGACCTGATCGCGATGCTCGAACCGGTCTCCAGGCCGCTGGTCATCGACACGAATGCCAAGCCCTTCGTGATCCTGACCGTCGGCGTCAACGGCGTCGGCAAGACCACGACGATCGGCAAGCTCGCCAAGCGCTACAAGGACGAAGGCCACGCTTTGATGCTCGCGGCCGGCGACACCTTCCGCGCGGCCGCGGTCGCCCAGCTCAAGGCCTGGGGCGAGCGCAACGGCGTGCCGGTCGTCGCCCAGGGCCAGGACGCCGATCCTGCCGCGGTCGCATTCGACGCGCTGCAGGCGGCGAAGTCGCGCGGCACCGGCATCCTGATCGCCGACACCGCCGGCCGCCTGCACACGCAGCAGGGCCTGATGGCCGAGCTTGGCAAGATCCGCCGCGTGTTCGGCAAGATCGACGCGGCCGCGCCGCACGAAGTGCTGATGGTCATCGACGGCACCACCGGCCAGAACGCGCTGTCGCAGTTGCGCCAGTTCAATGCCGCGGCGCAGGTCACCGGCCTGGTCGTGACCAAGCTCGACGGCACCGCCAAGGGCGGCGTGGTGTTCGCGCTGGCCCGCGAGTTCGGCATTCCGATCCGCTTCGCCGGCATCGGCGAACGTCCCGAGGACCTGCGCGTGTTCGACGCCGAGGCCTTCGTCGACGCGATGCTGCCGGAGACGCTGGGGGCGTGAGCGACGCCGCTCCGGCGCCGGAGCCATCGGCGCCGCGGCGCCTGCGCTGGCTTCGCGCAGGCCTGATCGCGCTGGTGCTGGCGATCGTCGCCGCGCTGCTGGTGCAGCTGCTGCTGCCGCCCGAGCGCGCCCTGCGCCTGGTGCTGGCGCGCCTGGAACCCACACTGGGTCTGCGCATCGACTTCGAAGGCGACATCGAATACCGCCTGCGCGGCACGCCGCAGCTGGTCGTGCGCAACGTCAGCATCACGGCGCCCGGATCGGACACGTTTGATGCGCCGATGCTGCAGGCCGAACGCATGCTGCTGTCGCTGCCGTGGACGACCATCCGCAGCCGCGGTGCCGATCTCGAGATCAGCCGCGTCGAATTCGATGCGCCGCGTCTGCACCTGCCGTCGCTGCTGCGCTGGCTCGATGCGCGCCCGCCCGGCGACGGCAAGGTGCCGACGATCACCGACGGCGTGCGCATCGTGCGGGGTCGCCTCGACGGCGACGGCTGGTACGTCGATGGACTCGCGCTGGATCTGCCTGCCCTGCATGCCGACCGTGCGATCGACGCGCAGGTCGCAGGCACCGCGCATTTCCATGCGATGCAGGCGCCGTTCCGGCTGCGCCTGCATGCCGATCGCGCGGTCGATGCACGGGTGCTGCAGGCGCGCGGCACGCTCTCGATGATGCATGCATCCGGCCGGCTCGACACCACGCTGCAGGCCGCCGCCACGCGCATCGACGCAGGTCTGCCCGGCTTCGCGCTGTCGCCGCTGCGCATCGCAGTGGATGCACGCTGGCAGGGCGCGGACGCTGCCGATCCGCTGCCGTTCGTGCTGGGCCTGCACGGCGCGCTGCATGTCGGCGGCGACGGCGACGTGATTGGTTTCGCGCCGATGGGCATCGCCCTGCGCGGTGACGGCGTGGTGCCGGACCTGGTCGCCGGTGGCCGTGTCGCACTCGGCGAGCGGCTCACGCTCGCACTCGACGGCCGCATCGCAGGCTGGCCGGATGCGTGGCCGGCATTGCCACCGCGGCTGTCGAAATCGACACGGCCGCTGCCGTTCGCACTGCGCTATGACGGCCCGGCCGATGTGTCGGCACCTGTCGCGCTGCGGCTCGAACACGAACACGCGCGCTTCGTTGGCGAGGCCCGCATCGCCGCGATGCTCGGCTGGTTCGATGCGCTCGCGACCGGTTCGCCGCTGCCACCGCTGCGCGGACAGCTGACGGCCGATCGCATCGAAGTCTCCGGCGCGGTGCTGGAAGGCGTCGAGATCACGTTCGACGACGGCAGCGGAGGCCGGGCGCCATGAGTGCGCGCAGCGATTACGCGACGCGCCTGCTGGCGTGGTTCGACGTGCACGGCCGCCACGATCTGCCGTGGCAGCACCCGCGCACGCCGTATCGCGTGTGGCTGTCGGAAATCATGCTGCAGCAGACCCAGGTGCGGGTGGTGATTCCCTACTTCGAGCGCTTCGTCGCTGCGCTGCCCGACGTGCGCGCGCTGGCCGAAGCGCCGCCCGACACCGTGTTCGCGCTGTGGTCGGGCCTCGGCTACTACGCCCGCGCGCGCAACCTGCATGCCGCCGCGCAGCGCTGCGTCGAACTGCACGACGGCGATCTGCCGCGCGACCCCGACGCCCTGCTCGCCCTGCCCGGCATCGGCCGCAGTACCGCCGGCGCGATCCTGTCGCAGGCCTGGGGCGATCCGTTTCCGATCCTCGACGGCAACGTCAAACGCGTGCTCGCGCGGCGCCATGTCGTCGAAGGCTGGCCCGCGCAGCCGAAGGTCGAGAAGCAGTTGTGGGCGATCGCCGGAACGCTGCTGCCGGCGACGCGCCTGGCCGACTACACGCAGGCACAGATGGATTTCGGCGCGACGCTGTGCACGCGCCACAACCCGGCCTGCCTGCTGTGCCCGGTCAACGCCGATTGCGCGGCGTTCGCGCAGGGCCGCGTCGACGAACTGCCGACACCGCGGCCGACCAAGGTCCTGCCCGAGCGCGAAGCCAGCGTGCTGCTGCTCGAAGATGCCAGGAACCGCGTGCTGCTCGAGAAGCGCCCGCCGACCGGCATCTGGGCGTCGTTGTGGTCGCTGCCGCAGGCAGAAGACGATGCACGCGCACTCGACTGGCTGCGCATGCATGCGTCCGGCCTCGTCGACGCGGTCGATCTCGATACGCCGCGACGCCTGCTGCCGGTGCAGCACGGCTTCACCCATTTCAAGCTGCGCCTGCAGCCGCTGCACTGGCAGAGCCTCCCCGCCCGCCACCGCGTGGGCGACAATGACCGACTGCGCTGGGTGGCACGCGACGAACTCGCGACGCTCGGCATTCCCGCCCCGATCCGCACGCTGCTGCTGGCGCCGCGCATCGCCCTGGAGGATTGACCATGAGCCGACGCGTCTACTGCGTCCACGACCAGACCGAAACCGAAGGTCTGGATTTCATCCCATGGCCCGGCGAACTCGGCAAGCAGGTCTTCGCCGAGATCGGCAAGCCGGCCTGGGCGCGCTGGCTCGCGCACCAGACCATGCTGATCAACGAGAACCGGCTGTCGCCGCTGGATCCCAAACACCGCGCCTTCCTCGAAGGCGAGATGCGCAAGTACCTGTTCGAACGCCAGACCGGCAGCGTCGCCGGTTACGTGCCCGCGTCGGACGCCTGATCCATCGAGGGCTCGCCCTCGGGATTGCGCTTCTCGGCCGCGCGGATCGCCTTGATGTCCAGCGGCCGGATCTGCCGGATGTGGCACGGAATGCTGATCGAGCCGCGGTTGCGCACCAGCACCTTGTCGAAGCGTGCGTTGACGCGGTTCATGCTGCTGGTCAGGCCGATCGCCGGGGTGAACGTCAGGTCCTGGCAGGTGCCGGACAGATCCAGCAGCCAGGCCTCGCTCGGGCGCGTCCAGACCGCGAGCGCCGAATCGCCGAGCGGCGTCCAGCCGTTGATCGAACCGAAGTAGCGGAAATGGTCGACCACTTCGCCGGCGTGCGCGTCGTAGAGCGCGTACTTCTGCGCGTCGGTGGTGCGCGGCGACGAGGCGCAGGCGGCGAGTGCGAGCCCCGCGAGCACGACGGCTGCGGTGCGGAGAGGGCGGCGGACGGTCGGACCCATGACGGACTCCTGCGGATGCGCGGTTGCGGATGACGTCGCCGATGATGCGCCCGCCACGGGCCGCGAACCGGGCAATACGTCGCCGGTGTTCAGCCGCGGGCCGGCTCGCCGGCCTCGCGGCCGCCGGTTACGCTGTCGCGCCCGCCCCGCTGGATCCGCCGTGCCGAACGCGACCGCACCTGCCCGCCACCGCCAGGCCCTGATCTTCGCCGCGGGCCTGGGCGAACGCATGCGGCCGCTGACCGACACGACGCCCAAACCACTCCTCGCAGCGGGCGGCAAGCCGCTGATCGTCTGGCATCTGGAGAAACTCGCCGCGCTCGGCGTGGGCGACGTCGTCGTCAACGTGTCCTGGCTCGCCGACCGCTTCGAGCCGGCGCTCGGCGACGGCAGCCGCTGGGGGCTGCGTCTGCACTGGTCGTACGAAGGCGCGCCGCCGCTCGAAACCGGCGGCGGCATGCTGCATGCGTTGCGGCTGCTGGGCGATGCGCCCTTCATCGCGGTCAATGGCGACATCTGGAGCGACTACGACTTCGCGCAGCTGCCGGCCGAGCCCGACGGCGATGCGCATCTGGTCCTGGTCGACAATCCCGCGCACAACCCGGACGGCGATTTCGCGCTCGCCGATGGGCGCGTGCACAGCGCCGGCGACTCACGGCTGACGTTCTCGGGAATCGGTGTCTATCGCCCGGCCCTGCTGCACGGCTGGCGCGACATCGTCGGCAGCGCGCCCGGCGTCGACGCCGATCCGCCGCGTTTCAAACTCGCGCCACTGCTGCGCGCAGCGATGGCGAACGGTCGCGTGCGGGGCGAGCATCACGCAGGCCGCTGGACCGATGTCGGCACGCCGGAGCGGCTAGCGCAGTTGGACGCGGCATTGGTCTAGCAACTTTCGCGAGAGCGGAGCGATGGGTTTCGCTGCGCTCTGCCCGTCCTGCGGTCGAGGTCTCCGCGTAGGAGTGCCGTGGCCGCGATGCGCTGGCGGGAGCGCCATTCGCGACCATCGGCCGCTCCCGCGTACGCGGACCGTCAGTCCAGCGCCAGTACCTGGCGCACGAACGGCACCGTAAGCCGGCGCTGCGATGCCAGCGACGCATGATCGAGGCGGTCCAGCAGTGCGGTCAGCGCGGGCAGGTCGCGGTCGACGCGGCGCAGCAGCCAGTCGATCGTCGCCGCGTCCACCTGCAGGCCGCGGCGTTCGGCACGCAGGCGCAGCAGGTCGTGGCGGCCGGCGTCGTCGAGCACCGGCAGCGGCACGCGGATGCACTGGCCGAGCCGCGAGCGCAGATCCGGCAGGCCGAGCGCGAGCGCATCGGGCGATGCCGAAGCGGTGTAGAACACGGCGCGGCCGGCGTCGTGCAGGCGGTTGTGCAGGTCGAACAGCGCGATCTCGTCGCCGCGGTCGCCGGCGATCGCGTCGACGTCGTCGATCGCGACCAGATCGTGCCCGTCGAGCGCCTGCGCAGCGTCGCGCAGACGGCCGGCGATGCCGCGCAGCGGCAGATAGACGGCGCGGCGTCCGAGCCGGTCGGCTTCGGCGCAGAGCGCGATCGCCAGATGGGTCTTGCCGGTGCCCGACGCGCCTTCGACGTACAGCCCGCGACGCACGCCGGCCAGCGCGAAGTCGCGCAGCTGCGGCAGCAGGGCGGGATCGTCGGCGACGAAGGTTTCGAGCCGCTGGTCCGGCGGATACCGGAGCGCCAGCGGCAACTGGAGCGATGGACCACTCATTACTGGCTCAACGCTCGCCGTCCGCGTCCTTGGTGTCGGTCACGATGATCACCGGACGATGGGCCATACCCGCACCCGCGATCTCGATCTCGGGCTTGTCGCCGGCGTACAGCCGGCTGTGGGTGTAGCGCTCGTGCGCGAAGCGCAGCAGCACGTTGACGACCGCGGCCACCGGCAGCGCCAGCAGCATGCCGAGGAAGCCGAACAGCTGGCCGCCGGCGAGCACCGCGAAGATCACCGCGACCGGATGCAGGCCGATGCGGTCGCCGACCAGGCGCGGCGTCAGCACGTAGCTCTCCAGCAACTGGCCGGCAGTGAACACGACGGTGCCCAGGATCAGCAACTGCCAGTCGAACCCCTGTGCCTGCACCAACGCCGCGAGCAGCATCAGGATCGCGCCGACGGTCGCGCCGAGGTAGGGAATGAAGCTGATCAGTCCGGCGATCAGGCCGACCAGGATGCCCAGGCGCAGGCCCACCAGCTGCAGGCCGACGGCGTAGAACGCGCCCTGCCCCAGCATCACCAGGAACTGGCCGCGCAGGAAGCCGCCGAGCGATTCGCTGGTCTCGCGCGCCAGCCGGGTCGCGGTGTCGATGTGGTCGCGCGGGATCATCGCCGCGACGCGCTCGACCAGCAGGTCCCAGTCGCGCATGAAATAGAACGCCAGGATCGGCACCAGCACCAGGTTGATGACCAGCGCCAGGATCGCGAACCCCGAACGCGACACGTAGGCCAGGATCGTCGCCGCGACGCCACCGGCCTGCTGCCAGTGCCCGCGGATCAGTTCGATCAGGCGCTCGGTGTCGAGCCACGACACCACTTCGTAGCCGGTGCGCTGTTCGATCCACGGCAGCGCGGTGCCGATCAGCCAGTCGCGGTACTGCGGCAGACTGTCGATCAGGGTGACGATCTGCCGCTCGATCATCGGCACCAGGATGATCAGCACCAGCGCCAGCAGCAGCGTCATCAGCAGGAACACCAGCGTGACCGCGACCGCGCGCGAACGGCCGCGGCGCTCGAGCCGGTCGACCAGCGGATCGCCGAGCCAGCCCAGCAGCAGCGCCAGCACGAAGGGCGTCAGGATCGGGCCGAGCAGCCAGATCACCCAGCCCACGGCGAACACCACCAGACCCCATTGCAGGCGCTTGAGGAAACGCGCGATGTCGGCGTTCGCGGAATCGGTCTGGATCATCGGTGGCAGTCCGTGCTGTACGGCGCAGAAGGGATCAACGCAGGTGGAACACGGGCGTGACGCCCTCGAGGTTGCCGTCGGCTTCCACGAACACGCTCTCGTCGGCCATGCGGCGGAAGCCGGTCAGTCCGGTCAGCAGGTCGAGCTGGAGTTCCAGCCCCATCGACGTTGCCCGGACCGGACGGATCCCGCGCACCACCGACATGCGCTGCAGCTGCGTCGACAGCCTGATGTAGTCGGCGCTGCTGTTGATGCCGGAGAACACGATCGCCTGCGTCGACGGCGCGCCGGCCGGACTGGTCCGCGCATAGCGCTTGGTCAGCGCGTCGGCCGCGCCGTCGGCGCCGCTGGCGAGCGCGCGCCGGGCATCGGCGCCGGTGTCGCTCCAGCGCGCGAGCACGCGGCCGCCGTCGACGAAGATCCAGTCGGCCTTCCAGCCCGCGTCTTCGCGGTAGAGCTTGCCGATCAGCTGCATCGGCGGGTTGTAGCGGGCCGAGATGCGCGCGACCGCGGCGGTGTCGCCGCGCCAGATCGCGCCGACGGCCGCCTGCTCGGCGGCATTGCCGGACGGCAGGCCGAGACGGTAGCCGCGCTCGATCGCGCGCTGCAGGGTCGGGCGCGCGACGTTGTTCTGCTGGAGGGCCACCAGACGCGGCCCGGAACCGTCGTCGATCGCCAGCCACATCACCGGCTTGGGCCGCGGATCGGGCCACACCGGCAGGCCCAGCGCACCGGCGACGGCGTCGACGTCGGCCTGGCGGAAGCGCACGACCAGGGTGGTGGTGAAGGTCGGCGAACCGCGCGAGGACACGCCCTCGTCCTGGCGGTAGTCGTAGCCCTCGACGTACTGGGCGGCGCGGCGCAGCTCCTGTGACACGCCCGGGCGCTGGGCCGCGTTGCGGTCGCCCGACAGCTTGCCGAGCACCTGGGCCAGCGCGCGGGTGAAGCCCGCCTCGCGCTCGGATTGGCTCTGGCTGCGCACCGGGATCTCGGCCGCGTACAGGCCCACGGCCTCGGCCCGGTCGCCTTCCACGCGCTGCGCGGACGCGGTTCCCGACACGGCGAACGTGCCGAGCAGCGCGGCCAGCAGCCACGTCATCATGTCCAACGAGCGCTTCGGGCGGTGCATCCGGCAAGTCCTGGATCGGGGCGTCATCGAGGCGCGATGGTGCCATAAACGATGCGGACGGTCCGTGGCGACGGCTGCGCAGGGGCCGGGACTGCGGGCCTGCCGGCTGCTAAAATCCGCGGTCTTCCCGCCTTGCGAAGGCTGCCGTGACCGCTCCCACTCCCCTGACCTACCGCGATGCAGGCGTTGATATCGACGCGGGCAACGAACTCGTCGAACGCATCAAGCCGCTGGTCAAGCGCAGCTTCCGTCCCGAGGTCATGGGCGGCCTGGGCGGTTTCGGCGCGCTGTTCGACCTCTCGGGCAAGTACCGCGAGCCGGTGCTGGTGTCGGGCACCGACGGCGTGGGCACCAAGCTCAAGCTGGCCCAGCAGTTCGGCCGCCACGACACGATCGGCATCGACCTGGTCGCGATGTGCGTCAACGACGTGCTGGTGCAGGGCGCCGAGCCGCTGTTCTTCCTCGACTATTTCGCCACCGGCAAGCTCGACATCGATACCACCGCGGCGGTGATCGGCGGCATCGCCCGCGGTTGCGAGCTGTCGGGCTGCGCGCTGATCGGCGGCGAGACCGCCGAGATGCCGGACATGTACGGCATCGGCGAGTACGACCTGGCCGGCTTCACCGTCGGCGCGGTCGAGAAGTCCGAACTGCGCGACGGCGGCAAGGTGCAGGCCGGCGACGTGCTGGTCGGCATCGCGTCCAGCGGCCCGCATTCCAATGGCTACTCGCTGATCCGCCGCATCTTCGAACGCGCCGGTCGCCCGACCGATGTCGAAGTCGGCGGCGTGAACCTGGTCGACGCGCTGATGGCGCCGACCACGCTCTACGTGAAGCCGGTGCTCGAACTGCTGCGCGGCGAACTGGGCCCGCAGCTGCACGCGATGGCCCACATCACCGGCGGCGGCCTGACCGAGAACATCATCCGCGTGGTGCCGGAGGGCCTCGGCCTGACGATCGACGCGAAGTCGTGGCCGCAACCGCCGGTATTCGAATGGCTGCAGCGTGAAGGCGTGGTGGCCGACCACGAGATGTGGCGCACGTTCAACTGCGGTATCGGCTTCGTGCTGGTGGTACCGGCGGGCAGCGTCGCCGCGTTCGGCACCGCGCTCGATGGTCTGGGCCTCGCTCACTGGACGATCGGCGAAGTGGTCGAAGCCGGCGACGGCGACCGCGTCCGCATCGGCTGATTCCGGCGCCGTGTCGGCCGGTACCGAACCCGCGTCGCGCGTCCTGTTCAACGCATCGGGAGCGCGTCCATGACCCTGCGCCTCGCGGTGCTGGCCTCCGGCCGCGGCAGCAACCTGCAGGCGATCCTCGATGCGATCGCAGCCGGCACGCTGGACGCCGCCGTGATCGGCGCCTGGTCCGACCGCATCGATGCGCAGGCGCTCGTCCGCGCCCGCGAGGCGGGCCTGCCGGCGCACGCGATCCGTCCGCGCGCATTCGCCGACCGCGCCGCGCACGATGCCGCGCTGTTCGGTGCCATCGACGCGGCCGATCCCGACCTGATCGTCTGCGCCGGCTACATGCGCCTGATCGGCGCCGATGTGCTGGCCTCGCGCGCCGGGCGGCTGGTCAACATCCACCCGTCGCTGCTACCCGACTTCAAGGGCCTGCACACCCACCAGCGCGCGCTCGACGCCGGCGTGGCGGAACACGGCGCCAGCGTGCATTACGTCACTGCAGAACTCGACGGCGGGCCGGTCGTCGCGCAGGCGCGGGTTCCAGTGCTGCCCGGCGACGATGCCGCGACGCTGTCGGCGCGTGTGCTGGGCCGCGAACACCCGCTGCTGCTGGAGACGCTGCGCTGGATCGCCGCCGGTCGCGTGCGGCTGCATGAAGACGGCGTTCATGTCGACGGCCAACGCGCCATCGTGCCGCTTCAGCTGGCAGCCACCAACCGCTTCGCATGATGCCCGTCCTATGCGCACCCTCCTCTGTCTATTCGCGACCGCCCTGCTGATCGTCACGTGGCCTTCGGCCACGCGGGCGGCCGAACTGGAGCCTTTCGTCGCCACCTATGACGCCTGGTACGAAGGCAAACAGGCCGGTACGGCGACGATGCGGCTGCAGCCCCAGGGGTCGCAGTGGAAGGTGGATCTCGCGATCCGCGGCAACCGCGGCTTCGCCGGCATCCTCGGCCTGAATCTCGAACAGGACACGCTGTTCGACGTGGTCGGCAGCACCTACCGTCCGCTGCGCCAGAGCACCACGCGCAAGGCCGCGGTGTTCTTCAACCGCAAGATCGAAGGCGTCTACGACTGGGCGAACGGCATCGCGCGCTGGACCGGCGATCTGAGCAAGCGACGCCGTGACCCGGTGCCGCTGCAGTCCGGCGACATGAGCGCACTGCTGATCAACCTGGCGGTGATGCGCGACGCCGTGCCCGGCGCGGCGTTGCAATACCGGTTCGTCGACGGCGGGCGCGTGCGCGACTACGCCTACGAGGCGGCCGCGGAGACCGAACTTCTCCAGGTCGGCGACATCAGCTATTCGGCGTTGCGTGTTTCACGGACCAACGGCGGCAACGACGAGATGATCATCTGGGTCGCGGACGGCGTACCGACCCCGGTCCGGATCCTGCAGCGCGAAGATGGCGAGGACGCGGTCGACCTGCGCCTGGTCGAATACCAAGGAGCACCACGATGACGACACGAGCCCCCATGACCCGACTGCTGACCGCGACCGGCGCCGCATTGCTGGCCTTCGCCGCGCTGCCTGCGCTCGCGATCGAACCCTTCACCGCGACCTACCAGGCGAATTACATGGGCATGCGCGCGCAGGCGAACATGAACCTGGCGCAGGAAGGCGGCAACCGCTGGAAGTACGGCCTGCAGGTCGCCGGCGCCGGTGCGCGCCTGGAGCAGACCACGACGTTCGAAGCCAACGGCGAGCAGTGGCGTCCGGTGTCGAGCAGCGACTCGCAGCGCGGCGAATCGGGCCTGGCGGCGATGCTGATGAAGAACCGCGCACTCAATACCACCTACGACTGGAACGCGGGCGAGGCACGCTTCACCGGTGACGTGCGCGATGGACAGGACGGCCCGGTGAAACTGCAGGCAGGTGACCTCGACGGCATGCTGATGAACCTCGTGCTGGTGCGCGACGTGCAGGCCGGCAAGTCGCCGCTGCGCTATCGCCTCGTCGAGGACGGCCGGGCCAAGCGCCAGGTCTTCGAACGCCAGGGCACGGAGCAGGTCACCGTCGGCGGCCGCTCGATGGAGGCGACCAAGGTCGTGCGCACCGACGGTCGCCGCCAGATCATCGCCTGGGTCGTCGACGGCATGCCGGTGCCGGCGCGCCTGCTGCAGCGCCGCGACGGCAAGGACCAGATCGACCTGCGGCTGCAGTCGGTAAACTGAGCATCGCGTATCGCGCCATGCAGAAGGCCCCGCAGTGCGGGGCCTTTTCGTGTCTGGTGCAAGGCGCTCGCGCTGGCCAGTCCGTGTGCCGAGCCCGACTGCACGCAAGCACGCTCCCGCACGCAAGCGGGATCCTACGGCGCGGTTTCAGTCCTGCATTCCACGCGGATCGACTCGTCGGCGCCGCGACGCCGGTAGTCGATGCAACTGCGATTGCCCGCTCGCGTCTGCACCGCGGTCACGGTGAAGAACCCCTGCAGCACCTCGGTGCGGGTCAGCGTACCGTCCTCGTTCCAGTCCATCTCCTTGAACGGCATGCCGCTGAGCGCGGCCGCATTGGTGTAGCGCATCCAGCCCAGTGCGAGCAGCACCACCGCGATCGTCGCGAACAGCGCGATGCGGCGGTTCGACAGCCGGCCCTTGAACGCCATGGCCTACTTCACCCGCCGGATGCGCGCACCGAGCCCCGAGAGCTTGCGTTCGATGTGCTCGTAGCCGCGGTCGAGGTGGTAGATGCGGTCGATCGTCGTGTCGCCGTGGGCGACCAGGCCGGCGAGGATCAGCGACGCAGACGCACGCAGGTCGGTCGCCATCACCGGCGCGCCGCTGAGCCGTGCGACGCCGTGCACGCTCGCGCGCGCCCCGTCGATGTCGATCTCCGCGCCCAGGCGCATCAGCTCGCTGACGTGCATGAAGCGGTTCTCGAAGATCGTCTCGTCGATCGTGCCGGTGCCTTCGGCCATGCAGTTCATCGCCATGAACTGCGCCTGCATGTCGGTCGGAAACCCGGGGTGCGGCGCGGTGACGATGTCGACCGCGCGCGGGCGGCGACCCTGCATGTCGACCGTGACGCGGTCGCCGTCGATCTCGACCGTCGCACCGGCCTGGCGCAGGCGCTCGAGGACCGCGTCCAGCGTGTCCGGGCGCGCACCGACCGCGGTCACGCGGCCGCCGGTCATCGCCGCGGCGACGAGGAAGGTGCCGGTCTCGATGCGGTCGGCGACGACGGCATGCGTGGCGCCGTGCAGGCGCTCGACGCCGCACACCTCGATGCGCGAGGTGCCGGCGCCGCGGATGTCGGCGCCCATCGCGATCAGGCATTCGGCCAGATCGACGATCTCCGGCTCGCGCGCGGCGTTGTCGATCAACGTGGTGCCCTCGGCGAGCGTCGCCGCCATCAGCACATTCTCGGTCGCGCCGACACTGATCGTCTCGAACACCACATGGCCGCCACGCAGGCGCTCGGCCTGCGCGCGGATGAAGCCGTGCTCGACAGTGATCGTCGCGCCCAGCGCTTCGAGCGCCTTGATGTGCAGGTCGACCGGGCGCGCGCCGATCGCGCAGCCGCCGGGCAGCGACACTTCCGCAGCGCCGTACTTGGCCAGCAGCGGGCCGAGCACCAGGATCGAGGCGCGCATCGTGCGCACCAGCTCGTAGGGCGCGACATGGCTGGTCACGCTGCGCGGATCGACGGTTACGCGGCCGCTGTCGACATCGTGTTCGACGCCGGCGCCGAGCCCCGACAGCAGCTTGGTCGTCGTCAGCACGTCGTGCAGATGCGGCACGTTGGTGACCTCGACCGGCGCATCGGCGAGCAGGGTCGCGCACAGGATCGGCAGCACGGCGTTCTTGGCGCCGGAAATGCGCACTTCGCCCTGCAGCGTCGCGCCGCCGGAAACGACGATCTTGTCCATCAGCCCTGCCCTGCGCCGGTGGCGGCGGCGTGCTCGTCCGGGGTCTTCGTGTCGAGTGCCAGCGCGTGGATCTCGCGGCCCATGAGCGCGCCGAGCGTCGCGTAGACCATGCGGTGGCGCGCCAGCGGCAGCTTGCCGGCGAACGCGGGCGAGACGACCAGCGCTTCGAAATGCACGCCGTCGTCGCCCTGCACGTGCACCACGGCGTCGGGCAGACCCTGCTGGATGAGGTCGGTGATGGTCTGGGTGTCCAAGAATCGAATCCTGTGGCCGCGCTGCCGGGCCGTGAACGTTGCCGAGCGCGCTGCGTGAAGCGCGGATGAGCCGTCATCGCCGACGCCGCCTGTCGCGGGGCATTCACGCCGGAAAGCGCATAAAATGAACGGCTTAGCCTAACGGAAAAGCCCTGTGCCGGATATGGTCGACCACCCCCGTGATGTTGCCGCTGCCGGGTCTGATTTCGCCGCCAGCGGACGACGCGTCTTCGCGGTCGAGGTCGAGGGTCTGCAGGCGGTCGCCGCGCGGCTGGACGGCGAATTCTCCGCGGCCTGCGCGCGCATCCTCGAATGCCGCGGTCGCGTGGTCTGCATGGGCATGGGCAAGTCCGGCCACGTCGCCCGCAAGATCGCCGCGACGCTGGCCTCGACCGGCACCCCGGCCTTCTACGTGCATCCGGGCGAGGCCGGCCACGGCGATCTGGGCATGATCACCGACGCCGACGTGGTGCTGGCGCTGTCGTATTCGGGCGAGTCCGACGAGATCCTGATGCTGCTGCCGGTGCTCAAGCGCCAGGGCAATGCGCTGATCGCGGTGACCGGACGCGCGGCCTCGACGTTGGCCGGCGCCGCCGACATCCACCTCGACATCAGCGTGCCGGCCGAGGCCTGTCCGCTGGCGCTGGCGCCGACCACCAGCACCACCGCATCCCTGGCGATGGGCGATGCGCTGGCGGTCGCGCTGCTCGAAGCGCGTGGCTTCACCGCCGACGACTTCGCCCGTTCCCACCCCGCCGGCGCGCTCGGCCGTCGCCTGCTGCTGCACATCCGCGACGTCATGCACGGCGGCGGCGAGATTCCATCCGTGTCCGCCGATGCCTCGCTCGCCGACGCGCTGCTGGAAATGAGCCGCAAGCGTCTGGGCATGACCGTGGTCGTCAACGAGGCCCGGCGCCTGATCGGGCTCTACACAGACGGCGACCTGCGCCGCACGCTGACCGACCCGGCGATCGACGTCCGCGATGCACGCATCGCCGACGTGATGACCCGCGACCCGATCGCGATCGCCGCCGATGCGCTCGCGGTCGAAGCGGCGCGGCTGATGGAGACCCGCAAGATCACGATGCTGCCGGTCGTCGACGGCGAGCGTCGCGTCGTCGGCGCCCTGAACATCCAAGACCTGCTGCGCGCCCGCGTGGTCTGAGCAGGTGCCCATTCATTCGATGCCCGATACTTTCCAGACCATGCCCGACGCCCCCGCCCCCTTCGCCGCGGCCCTATTCGCCGATGTCCCCGATGCGATCCTCGCGCGCGCCGCCCGCGTGCGCCTGGCGTGCTTCGACGTCGACGGCACGCTGACCGACGGCAGCCTCGGCTTCGACAGTGAAGGGCGCGAGATCAAGACCTTCCACGTCCACGACGGCCAGGGCCTGGTGCTGCTGCGCAAGGTGGGCATCGCGGTCGCGCTGGTGACCGCGCGCAAGGGCGGCATCGTCGAGCGCCGCGCCGCGGATCTGGGCGTGCAGGCGCACGTGCACGTCGCCGACAAGCGCGAACGGGTCGAATCGCTGTGCGCCTCTCTCGGCATCGGCCTGGACGCGGTCGCCTTCATGGGCGACGACCTGGCCGACGTGGGCGTCATGCGCGCGGTCGGCTTCGCGGTCGCGCCGGCCGATGCGCATGCCTGCGCCGGCGACAACGCGCACTGGCGCACCCGCGCCCGCGGCGGCCGCGGCGCAGGACGCGAACTGTGCGACCTGATCCTGCATGCGCAGGACCGCCTGGCCGGCATCCACGCCGACGGACGGGTCTCGTGAACTGGCGCCTGACCCTGACGGTCGTGCTGCTGCTCGGCGCGCTGATCTCCGGCTGGTCCGCATGGCGGCAGAAGGACACGATCGTCGCCGAGGATCCGGCCGACGGCCGCACCGACTACCTGCTGCGTGACTTCGACATCGTCGCGCTCGACAACGAGGGCCGCGAGGCATTCTCGCTGCAGGCGCCCGAACTCCAGCAGACGCCCGGCGCACGCACCCTCGAACTGGTCACGCCGCTGTTCCATGTGCCGGAGAAGGAAGGCGACGGCCGCTGGGAGATCCGCTCCAGGACCGGCTGGGTGTCCGAGGACAACCAGGAGGTTCGGCTGCGCGGCGAAGTCACGGCCGACAGCCCCGACGGCGACCCGCGCCCGACCCGCATGCGCACCGAGGCGCTGAACGTCTTCCCCCGACGCAACCAGGCCACGTCCGACGCGCGGGTCGAAGTCGAACAGCCCGGTTCTACAATGCAGGGCACCGGCATGCGTGCCGACCTCGATTCGGGACGGATCGAGCTTCTTTCCGAGGTGAAACTCCGCAATGAACCGAATTCCCGCCGCTAGCCTGATCCTCGTTGCCGCGCTCGCCGTGCCGATGGGCGCGGCTGCGAAATCGTCGGACCGCAACCAGCCGCTCGATGTCGATGCCGGCGCCAGCGACTGCTCGGTCAGCAACGAGCAGCTGCCGTGCCTGCTGACCAGTGGCGTGACCATCAACCAGGGCACGCTCGAGATCCAGGCCACGCGCGCCGACCTGCGCCGCCGCGGCGGCGAGTTCCAGCGCGTGATCCTCAACGGCGGTCCGGTGCGGATGAAGCAGCAGATGGACGACGGCGGCTGGGTCGACGCGACCGCGGCCCAGGCCGACTACAACATGCAGAGCGACACCGTCGTGCTGACCGGCAACGCCGTGGTCAACCAGCCCGGCCGCGGCAAGATGGAAGGCCAGCGCATCGTCTACAACATGTCGACCGGCCAGGTGCAGGGCGGCGGCGAAGGCCAGGGCCGCGTGCGCATGCAGTTCCAGCCGCGCAACCCGCAGCCGGCGCAGCCGCAGGCGCCCGCGGCGCAGGGCGGCCGCTGATGCTCGTCGCCGAGGGTCTGCGCAAGCGCTACGGGCAGCGCGAGATCGTCAAGGAATTCGGGCTGACGCTCGAATCGGGCGAGGTCGTCGGCCTGCTCGGCCCCAATGGCGCCGGCAAGACCACGTGCTTCTACATGATCGTCGGCCTGGTGCCGGCCGACGCCGGGCGCATCGTGCTCGACGGCCACGACATCACCGCCGAGCCGATGTACACCCGCGCCAAGCGCGGCGTCGGCTACCTGCCGCAGGAACCGTCGGTGTTCCGCAAGCTCAGCGTCGCCGACAACATCATGCTGGTGCTGGAGCTGCGCGAGGATCTCGACAAGGCCGGCCGCAGCAAGGCGCTCGCCGACCTGATGGACGAGTTGCAGATCACCCATGTCGCCGACCAGGCCGGCGCGAGCCTGTCGGGCGGCGAGCGGCGCCGCGTCGAGATCGCACGCGCGCTCGCGGCCAATCCGCGCATGATGCTGCTCGACGAGCCCTTCGCCGGCGTCGATCCGATCTCGGTCGGCGAAATCCAACGGATCGTCACCCATCTCAAGGAGCGCGGGATCGGTGTGCTGATCACCGACCACAACGTCCGCGAGACCTTGGGGATCTGTGACCGGGCGTATATCCTCAGCGACGGCGGCGTGCTCGCGCAGGGAGCTCCGGAAGCACTGCTGGCCAATCCCGACGTGCGTCGTGTCTACCTGGGGGAATCCTTCCGTCTGTAGTCGGCGCACGCATCCGGTCAGGGAGTTCCGGAGTCGATGAAGCCACGTCTGCAGACATCGCTGGGGCAACATCTCGTCCTGACGCCGCAGTTGCGCCAGGCCTTGCATCTGCTCCAGCTGTCGTCCGTGGAACTCGAGACCGAGATCACCACCGCGGTCGAGAGCAATCCGCTGCTCGACTGGGAAGAACCCGAATCGATCTCCGCGCAGCCGCTGTCGGAACGCGGCAGCGCGACGGAACCGGACACCCGCCAGGACCACGACGACAGCGGCAGCGACCGCGATATCGAGCCGGTCGCGGCCTGGGATGGTGACGACGGCTGGACCGACCGTGGCGGCGGCAGCGGTCAGGGCCATGGCGACAACGACGGCGACGGCGATGCCGCCGACCGCATGATCCAGTCCGAGAGCCTGCAGGACCACCTGTCCTGGCAACTGCACCTGAGCACGATGTCGGCGCGCGACCGCAACATCGGCGTCGCCCTGATCGACGCGATCGACGACGACGGCTATCTGCGCGAATCGCTGGACGACATCGTCGCGGCGCTGCTGCCGGAAACGCGCACCACGACCGCCGAGGTCGCCGCGGTGCTGTGCCGCGTGCAGCGCTTCGACCCGGTCGGCGTCGGTGCGCGCGATCTCGGCGAATGCCTGCGCCTGCAGCTCGAACCGCTGCATGTCAACACCCCCGGCCGCGCGGTGGCGCTGCTGGCCGCGCGCGACCACATCGAACGCCTGCCCAAGCTCGGCGCGCCCGGACTCGCCGATGCGCTGGGGTGCCCGGCCGAGGAAGCGGCGACGGCGCTGCAGCTGCTGCGCAGCCTCGACCCGCGCCCCGGCGCGCAGATCGGCAACGTGCCGCACGACAACTACGTCACGCCCGACTGCGTGATCACGCGCCAGAACGGCGTCTGGCGGGTCGCCCTCGCCGGCTCGCACTTCCCGCGCCTGACCATCCACCGCGGCTACGAGCAGATGATCCAGCATGCCGGTGCGAGCGATGCCGGGTATCTCAAGGGCCGGCTGCAGGAAGCACGCTGGCTGCTGAAGAACATCGAGGCGCGCGGCGAGACCCTGCTCAAGGTCGTGCGCTGCCTGGTCCGCCAGCAGTCGGGCTTCCTCGAGTTCGGCAAGCGCGCATTGCGGCCGCTGACCCTGCGCGAGGTCGCCGAGGAGATCGGCATGCACGAGTCCACGGTCTCGCGCGCGGTCGCGCGCAAGTACGTGCACACGCCGCGCGGCACGCTGTCGCTGAAGGACTTCTTCGATTCCGGCGTCGGTACCGACGGCGGCGGTGAGGCGTCGAGCACCGCGATCCAGCAGATGATCCGCAGCCTGGTCGACGCCGAGGATCCGCGCAAACCGCTGTCGGACGCGCGCCTGGCCGAACTGCTGAAGGCCGCGGGCGTACCCGTCGCGCGCCGCACGGTGGCCAAGTACCGCGACGCGCTGCACATCGTCTCGTCGCACGAGCGCGTTCGCATCGCCTGAACTTCCGCTTCCCTACGGTGGTCCATGAGACGTGACGGGCGGCGCTTGCACCGCGCCCCGGTCGCGCTACTCTGGACCCGATCGCCCGCGTCGATCGCGGGCGGGTCCTTCCCGAACCGTTGAAGGAGGTTGCCGATGCATGTCGAGACCCATGGCCACCAGCTCGAGGTGACGCCCGCGCTGCGCGACTACGTGGACACCAAGTTCCAGAAGCTCGCGAAGCACTTCGATCGACCGCTGGACGTGCGCGCCCAGCTCAGTGTCGACAAGCCGCACCACAAGGCCGAGGCGACCGTGCTCATCGCCGGCAAGACGCTCCACGCCGATGCCAGCGCCGCCGACATGTACGCCGCGATCGACCAGCTCGCCGACAAGCTCGACCGCCTGCTGGTCAAGCACCGCAAGAAGGTCGTCGACCACCACCGCGGCGAGAGCCCTGCACGCGACGGCACTTTCGGCTAGGCTGCGGCTCCCCACGAAACGCCTTCGGGCCCGCGCGGCATGTCCTTCTCCGATCTGCTCTCGGCCGACCGCATCGTGATGCTGGTCGCACCCGGTTCACGCGATGTCGTACTGGACTCCGCCGCGCGGTTGCTCGCCGGCAATTCTCCGACGCTGACCCCGCTGCTCGCCCACGCCCTGCGTGAGCGCGAGCAGCTCGGCAGCACCGGCATCGGCCGCGGCGTCGCCATTCCGCACGCCCGCAGCACCGCATTCCGCGAACCGCGCGCCGCGTTCCTGCGGCTCTCGCATCCGATCGATTTCAGCGCCACCGACGGCCAGCCGGTCGACCTGGTGTTCGCGATGTGCGTGCCCGACCACCAGGTCGAGCAGCACCTGCAGACCCTCGCAGGCCTGGTCGAGCATTTCTCCAACGCGGACTTCCGCGACGAACTGCGCGTCGCGCGCGATCTGCCCAGGCTGCGCAGCCTGCTGCTCGACACTACCCCGCACGCCGACACGGCCCGCCCGTGAACGCGAGCATCCAGGCCCAGGAGCTGTTCGCGCAGTTGCACGACCGCCTCGGCCTGCGCTGGCTCGCCGGCCAGCACGGCGGACGCAAGGTGCTCGAATCGGTCGAGACCATCGCGCGCCGGCCGTCGCTCGCCGGCTATCTCAACATCATCTATCCCAACAAGGTGCAGATCCTCGGCACCGAGGAGCTGGCCTGGCTCGACGGGCTGGATTCGCGGCTGCGCTGGGAGACCATCGAACGGGTCATCCAGTACCGGCCGCTCGCGCTGGTCATCAGCAAGGACCAGCCCTGTCCCGAGGACCTGCGCGAGGCGGCCGACGAGTCGCAGACGCCGCTGTGGAGTTCGCCCAACCGCGGCCACGAGCTGCTGAACCTGCTGCAGTACCACCTCGCGCGCCAGCTGGCGCCGCGGATCACCCTGCATGGTGTCTTCATGGAGGTGTATTCGATCGGCGTGCTGATCACCGGCGAGTCCGGCTCGGGCAAGAGCGAGCTGGCGCTGGAGCTGATCACGCGCGGACATCGCCTCGTCGCCGACGATGCGCCGGAGTTCACCCAGATCGCGCCCGACGTGCTCGACGGCACCTGCCCCGAACTGCTGCAGGACCTGCTGGAACTGCGCGGCCTGGGCGTGCTCAACATCCGCGAGATGTTCGGCGACACCGCGGTGAAGCGGAACAAGTACCTGCGGCTGATCATCCATCTCAGCCGTCCCAACGCCGACACGATGGTCGGCGACGGCGACGGCATGGTGCGCCTGACCGGCGACCTGGGCGTGCGCCGCGTGCTCGATCTCGACGTGCCGCTGATCACCCTGCCGGTGATGCCCGGCCGCAACCTCGCGGTGCTTGCCGAGGCCGCCACGCGCATCCACATCCTGCGGACCAAGGGTCTGGATCCCGCCGCGGCGTTCCTCGCCCGGCATTCGCAGTTCCTCGAGCGGGGCGCCTCGTGAGCGACACCGCGCCGCCGCTGTTCTACGTCGTCAGTGGCCTGTCGGGCAGCGGCAAGTCGGTCGCGCTGCGCACGTTCGAGGATCTGGATTTCTACTGTGTCGACAACCTGCCGGCAGGCATGCTCGCCGACTTCGTCGCCAACCTCACCCGCGCAGACGAACCGCCCCGGCGGCTGGCGGTCGGCATCGACGTGCGCAACCGCCACACCGACCTGTCGAAGGTGCCGGGCTGGCTGTCGGACGTCGGCGCACTGGGCCTGGATCCGCGGCTGGTGTTCTTCGAGACCGGCAACGAGGTGCTGCTGCGCCGCTTCGCCGACACCCGCCGCCGGCATCCGCTGAGCCGCGTGGGCCTGTCGCTGGCCGATGCGATCGCACTGGAACGCAACCTGCTGCGCCCGCTGCGCAGCCTCGCCGACACCGTCATCGACACCAGCGATCTCAACGTCCACCAGCTGCGCCGGCGCATCGTCACCGAACTCGACCTCGCCCAGGACCAGTCGGTATCGCTGCTGTTCGAATCCTTCGCCTACCGGCGCGGTGTGCCGGCCGATGCCGACTTCGTGTTCGACGCGCGTGCGCTGCCCAATCCGCACTGGGATCCGCGGCTGCGGCCGCTGTCGGGTCGCGACGCCGACGTGCGCACCTGGTTCGAAGGCCAGCAGGACGTCGGCGAGTTCATCGCCCAGGTCTCACAGTTCCTCGGCAACTGGCTGCCGCGGCTGCGCAGCGACACGCGCAGCTACGTCACCGTGGCCTTCGGCTGCAGCGGCGGCCGGCACCGCTCGGTGTACCTGGCCGAAACGCTCGCGCGCCATGCGCGCGAACAGGGCTGGCGCGACGTCGCGACCTACCACCGGGAACTCGACTGACGCCGGCAGCATCGCGGCATCGAAGCGCGCGGATGCAGCGTCGCGCACGCGACGCTTCCGGGCGATCCCCCCGCTCTGCTAACGTCCACCGATGGCCGTAGGCGTACTTCTATTGACCCACGAGGGCATCGGTTCGGCGACGCTCGCGGTGGCGACCCGTCTGATGCGACAGCTTCCGCTGAAGGCGGACGTGTTCGAGATGCCGTTCGACGAGGACCCCGAAGCGGCGCTGCCGCGCGCGAGCGCGGCGATGCGCCGGGTCGACGGCGGCGACGGCGTGCTGATCCTCACCGATCTCTACGGCGCCAGCCCGAGCAACGTCGCCGCGCAGCTGGCGCGCCTGGGCACGCCGGCCCGGCGCGTTTCCGGCCTGAGCCTGCCGATGCTGCTGCGGGTCATGAACTATCCTGAGCAGGCACTCGACGACCTGCCGGCCACCGCCGCCGCAGGCGCCCGCAACGGCGTCCTGCTCGACGATGCCTGAGACCCGCCGCTTCCCCTTTCCCCCGCGCTGCACCAGGACCACGCCACGATGATCGAACGCGAACTGCTCGTCGCCAACAAGCTCGGCCTGCACGCCCGTGCGACCGCCAAGCTCGTGCAGGTGCTGTCGGGCTTCCGCTGCAATGCCACGCTCGTCGCCAAGGGTCGCGAGGTCAACGCCAAGAGCATCATGGGTGTGATGCTGCTGGCGGCCGGCCACGGCACCCAGGTCGTGCTGCGACTCGAAGGCGAGGACGAGGCCGCCGCGATGGAGGCCGCCGCCGCGCTGTTCGAGCGCAGGTTCGACGAGGAGGGCTGATGCGGCAGGGGCTCCACGGACAGGGTGCCTCCCGCGGCAACGCGCTCGGTCGTGCGCGCGTGCGCGAACCGCATGCGCTGGAAGTCGCCGAGACGCGGGTCGCGCCCGCCGAGGCGGAAGCGGAACTCGCGCGTCTGCACGCCGCGATCGAACAGGTGCGCGGCGAGATCCGCGCGATGCGCGACCAGCTGCACGGCGCGCTCGCGCACGAGGTCGGCGAGTTCCTCGACCTGCATACCCTGCTGCTCGAGGATCCCGAGCTGCTGCACGGCCTCGACGAACTCGTCCGCACCGGCCTCTACGGCGCCGACTACGCGCTGCGCCTGCAGCGCGACCGGCTCGCCGGGGTCTTCGAGGGCATGGAGGATGCCTATTTCCGCAGCCGCATCGAGGACATCGACCACGTCATCGGCCGCGTGCACGCGGCGCTGCACGACCACGAGGCGGAACTGCAGGGCGTCGCCGGCGAAATCCTGGTCACCGACGCGATCGCGCCGTCGGAGATCGGACGCCTGCATGCGCAGGGCGTGCTGGGCATCGTGACCTCGGGCGGCAGCATGCTGTCGCATTCGGCGATCCTCGCCCGCAGCCTGCACCTGCCGCTGATCGTCAACGCACCGCAGGCGCTGGGCGCGGTCAATGACGGCGACGTGCTGGTCATCGACGGCGGCACCGGCGAGATGGTCGTCGAGCCCGGTCCCGCCGACCTGCGCGTCTATCGCGCCCGGCTGCGCGAGGAGAAGCGCGAGCGCAAGCAGCTGCGTCGCCTGCGCCGCGAGCCCAGCAAGACCCTCGATGGCGTCGACATCCGCCTCTACGCGAATGCCGAATCGCGCGAGGACGTCGCCGAAGCGCACGCGCTCGGAGCCGCCGGCATCGGCCTCTACCGCACCGAATTCCTGTTCCTACAGGGCCGCGAGATTCCCGACGAGGACGCGCAGTTCCGCGCGTATCGTGATCTCGTGCTCGGCATGACCGGCCGCACGGTCACGATCCGCACCCTCGACATCGGCGCCGACAAGGCCGACAACAGCGGCCTGGCGCTGCGCAACGAACCCAATCCCGCGCTCGGCCTGCGCGGCGTGCGGCTGTCGATGGCGCGCACCGGTCTGCTGGAGACCCAACTGCGCGCGATCGCGCGTGCATCGGGTTACGGCCCGGTGCGGATCCTGGTGCCGATGGTCAGCGGCCGCGAAGAAGTTATCGCAGTGCGGCAGCTGCTCACGCGCGTGCTCGAGGATCTCGCCCGCGAGGGTCAGGAGACCGCCGCGCAGATCGCGCTCGGCGCGATGATCGAAGTGCCGTCGGCGGCGATCGCGCTGCCGACGTTCGCGCGCGATCTCGACTTCATCTCCATCGGCACCAACGACCTCGTGCAGTACCTGCTCGCGGCCGACCGCAACAACGACGCGCTTGGCGACCTGTACTCGCCGCTGCATCCGGCAGTGCTGCGCCTGGTGCACAGCGTCGTGCGCGTGGCCCGCGCACGCGGCATGCCCGCGTCCATCTGCGGCGAGATCGCCGGCGATGCCCGCTTCACCCCGCTGCTGCTCGCACTCGGCATCGAGGAACTGAGCCTGCATCCGTCGCCGCTGCTGGAAGTGCGGCGCGCGATCCGCGCCCTGGACCTCGGCCAGCTGCGCGCGCGCGCGCCGGCGCTGCTGCGTGCCCGCGACCGCGCCGGCATCGAACGCTGGCTCGACGCGATGCAGCCGGTGCATCCGGCGGGCTGACCTGCAGACGCGCAGGCGTTGCGCGCATCACGGCCTGACGGCAGCGCGCGCGGTCCGGAGCGCGGAGCGGTCTGCGCCGCGGCCGGGCCGATCCACGCATGCGCGCACGCGGCAGGCGAGCCCGTTCCAACGACACATCGCCGCGCACGATCTCGCTGCGCCATGAAGGTCAGCTGCGTCCGGACACGCGGGCGATGGCGGAAGACCGTCGCTTTCCCGGATAATGGCGCGATGCACATCTGACCCCTGTCGCGCCGAGACTGTCGCGACGCGCAACGGAGCTTTACATGGCCGAAGCCGTCCGCCCCGACAAGACCGCGCGCCAGCTGCGTCTGTTGTCCGATGCACTCGACAGCGGTCGACTCGGTCCGGTACGCCGGCTGGTCCACACGCTGGCACCGGCCGAGATCGGCAACCTCCTCGAATCGCTGCCGCACGACAAGCGCATGGTCGTGTGGGGCCTGGTCGACCCCGAGGACGACGGCGAGGTGCTGGTCCACGTCGGCGACGAGGTGCGCGAGAGCCTGATCGCGGACATGGACGCCGACGAACTGGTCGCCGCCGTCGAGGATCTCGACATCGACGATCTCGCCGATCTCGTCGAGGATCTGCCCGATGCGGTGATCGATGAAGTGCTGCGGGCGATGGACCGCGAGAACCGCGAGCGCCTGGAGCAGGTGCTCTCGTATCCCGAGGACACCGCCGGTCGCCTGATGAACCCCGACGTGGTGACGGTGCGCGCCGACACGACGGTCGACGTGGTGCTGCGCTTCCTGCGCCTGCGCGGCGAACTGCCCGAGCACACCGACCATCTGTACGTCGTCAACCGCCGCCACCAGCTGGCCGGCTGGGTGGCGCTGCAGGATCTGGTGACGCGCGAGCCGGGCACGCCGATCAACAAGCTGATCGACGACGAACTCGATTCGATCCACGTCGCCGAATCCGCCGAACAGGTCGCGCGCCAGTTCTCCGACAACGACTGGGTTTCGGCGCCGGTCGTCGACGACGGCAACATCCTGCTCGGCCGCATCACGGTCGACGACGTGATCGACATCATCCGCGAGCAGGCCGAGCACCAGGCCTTGTCGGCGGCCGGTCTCGACGAGGACGAGGACCTGTTCTCGCCGATCAGGCGCGCGGTGCGCGGCCGCGTGGTGTGGCTGGGCATCAACCTGTGCACCGCGTTCCTGGCCGCGTTCGTGATCGGCCGCTTCGAGGCGACGATCGAACAGATCGTCGCGCTCGCGGTGCTGATGCCGATCGTCGCCGGCATCGGCGGCAATGCCGCGGTGCAGGTGTTGACCCTGATGGTGCGCGGCATCGCGCTGGGCCAGGTCGGCGCGAGCAATGCGCGCATCCTGTTGTGGAAGGAACTGCGCGTCGCGCTGATCAACGGCCTGCTGATCGGCGGACTGGTCGGCCTGGTGGCGCTGGTCTGGTTCCAAGACTGGGTGTTGTCGCTGGTGATCTTCGCGGCCTTGGTCATCAACTTCTGCTCGGCCGCGCTGGCCGGCACGCTGCTGCCGCTGCTGCTCAAGCGCATGGGCGTCGATCCCGCGGTCGCCGGTACCGTCGTCGTGACGGCGGTGACCGACATCGTGGGCTTCTTCAGCTTCCTCGGCCTCGCGACCGCGATCATGCTGCGCTGAGGCGAGTCGTGCGATCGCGCACGCGCAAACGACGTCGCGACACGCAACGGCCGCTGCCGCCGCCGCGATCGCGCGTGCTGCCGGTCGTCTTCGCGATCTGGTGCGGTCTGCTCGCCAGCGGCATCGCGACGGGACGCCTGCCATCGCTCGCGCTGGCTGCGGTCGCTGCAGTCAACCTGCTGACATTCGCGATGTACGCGCTCGACAAGCGCGCCGCGCAACGCGGCCTTTGGCGCACGCCCGAATCGCAGTTGCATCTGCTCGAACTGCTCGGCGGCTGGCCCGCGGCCGGACTGGCGCAGCAGGTGCTGCGTCACAAACGCGCCAAGCCGGCCTACCGTAAGGTATTCGTCGCGATGGTCGCCGTGCACCTGCTGGCGCTCGGGCTGTGGACCTTCGCCTGATCCGTTCCGGAGTGATCGCATGTCCAACGCCTCCCATTCGACTGCCCGCCGCCGCCTGCTGCATGGCCTCGTCCTGGCGGGTGGCGCCGCAGTGCTGTCGGGCTGCGTGGGCGCCCTGCCCCGCGCCGACGCCACGCCCGGCGGATTCGTCCGCCGCGAGCTGACCTCGAACGGGCGGCGCTACGCCTACCAGGTGTTCGTGCCGTCCGCGCACCTGCCGCGCCCGCTGCCGGTGGTGCTGTTCCTGCACGGCTCGGGCGAGCGTGGCGATGACGGAGAGAAGCAGACCGAGGCCGGGCTCGGGCCCTACCTGCGCGCGCAGGCGGCGGATTTCCCGGCGCTGGTGGTGTTCCCGCAGTCGCCGGAAGGCGAATCCTGGGAAGGCGATACCGCGACGATGGCGCTGGCGGCGCTCGATGCGGCGACCGCGGAGTTCGACGGCGACCGCAGCCGGACATCGCTGACCGGCATGTCGCGCGGCGGCTACGGCACCTGGTCGCTGGCGCTGCGCGAGCCGACACGCTTCGCCGCGCTGGTGCCCGTGTGTGGCGGCATCACCGCACCGGGTACGCGGCCCGACCTCGACACGCTGTACGTCGAATCCACGCACGCGGCCGGCGATCCGTTCGCCGAGGCCGCGCGCGCGCTGCGCGATATTCCGAGCTGGATCTTCCACGGCGCACGCGACGACGTGGTGCCACCGGAACAGTCGCGCCGCATGCACGCCGCGCTGCGCGATGCCGGCGCCGACGTGCGCTACACCGAATTCCCCGACGCCAACCACAACAGCTGGGATCCCGCCTACCGCACCGAGGCGCTATGGCCCTGGCTGTTCGCGCAGAAGCGCTGAAAACCTGTCCAACGTCCTGCTGCGCTTGCCAGCCGGCTGCGCTCGCGACGGACATTGAACAGGTTTTGCGCCTCAGCCTGCAGGCGGCATCCGCCGCAGGCGCCGCGCCAGCGCGTTGAGTCCGGCGATCGCCAGGGTGAGCGCGGCCATCGACAGGAACTGTGCGCGCGTGTCCGGGGACGCGATCAGCATCGCGAAGATCACCGCGAGCACCGCCAGCGCGGCGAGCGTGGGCACCGGGAACGCGCGCATGCGGAACGGCAGCGGCGCGTTCGCGCGATCGGCGCGGCGGCGCAGGATGAACTGCGAGACCAGCGCCAGCGTCCACACCAGCAGGCAGGTCGCGCCGACGATGCTGAGCAACACCGGCAGCACTCGCTGCGGAAACGCGAGCTCCAGAGCGGCGGCGGCGAAGCCGAACGTCACGCTGGCGAACACCGCGGCGACCGGCACGTTGCGGCGGTCGCTGCGGCCGAGCGCCGCCGGCGCATCGCCGCGGCGCCCGAGCGACCAGCTCATCCGCGAGGCGCCGTAGAGGTTGGCGTTGAGTGCCGACAGCAGCGCGATCACCGCGACCAGCGTGATCGCGGTCGCCGCCCCCGGAATCCGCGCGATCTGCAGCACCGCCGCGAACGGCGACGACAGCGCCGGGCTGTCCCATGGCACCACGGCGACGATCACCGCGATCGAGCCGAGATAGAACACCAGGATGCGCCAGGCGACCGTGCGGATCGCACGCGCGAGGCTCTTCGCCGGATCGTTGGTTTCCGCCGCCGCGATCGCGACGATCTCGGTGCCGCCGAACGCGAACACCACGACCAGCAGCGCCGCGCCGATGCCGGCCCAGCCGCGCGGCGCGAAGCCGTCGGGGCCCAGCAGGTTCGACAGGCCGGGCGACGCCACCGCCGGCAGCCAGCCGGCGACCAGGGCGATGCCGATCGCGATGAAGGCCAGGATCGCCAGCACCTTGAGGATCGCGAACCAGAATTCGAATTCGCCGAAATTGCGCACGCCCAGCAGGTTGATCGCGGTGAACAGCACCATGAAGCACAGCGCGAGGCCGGGCACCGACAGCGAGGGCCAGATCGAGGCCAGCAGGCCGGCCGCGCCCACCGCTTCGGCGGCGATCACGACCACCACCTGCAGCCACCACAGCCAGCCGACGGTCGCGCCGGCGGTCGGTCCCATCGCGTCGGCGGCGTAGACCGAAAACGCGCCGCTGGCCGGCTTCGCCGCAGCCATCTCGCCCAGCGCGTGCATCACCACGATCACCAGCGCGCCGGCGATCAGATAGGACACCAGCACCGCCGGGCCGGCGGTCTGGATGCCGACGCCGGAACCGAGGAACAGGCCGGCGCCGATCGCGCTGCCCAGGCCCATCATCACCAGCTGGCGCGGAGTCAGCGCATGCGCGGGCGCTGCGGCGGCCTGCGCCGGCAGGGAAGCATCGGGATCGTTCGAAGACATCGTAGGGGCGCGGCCTGGGGACGCCGCACCATACCGGATTCGCGCCGTCTCGGCGGGTCAGCCCAGCAGCGTTTCCAGCACCGCCATGCGCGCGGCGACGCCGTTGGCGACCTGGCGCAGGATCAGCGACTGCGGACCGTCTGCGACGTCGTCGTCGATTTCGACGCCGCGGTTCATCGGACCGGGATGCAGAACCACCGCGTCGCCCGCGGCGCGGCGCAAGCGGCGCGCGTCCAGGCCGTAGTCGCGGTGGTAGGTCTCGAGCGAATCGACCAGGCCTTCGGCCATGCGCTCGCGCTGCAGCCGCAGCATCATCACCGCGTCCACGCCTTCGAGCGCGGCGTCGAGATCGTGCGACACGGTGCAGCCGGCCAGCGTCGCGGCATCGGGCAGCAGCGCCGCGGGGCCACAGACCCGGATCTCGCCGGCGCCGAGCGTGCGCAAGGCATGCAGGTCGCTGCGCGCCACGCGCGAGTGCCGCACGTCGCCGACGATCACGACCTTGAGACCCGAGAAATCCGTGCCCCTGGCCTGTCGCAGGGTCAGCATGTCGAGCAGCCCCTGGGTGGGATGCGCGCTGCGGCCGTCGCCGGCATTGACGAGCGCCGAGCCCGGCGCGGCGGCCGCGGCGAGCGCAGCCACGGCGCCGTCGTCCGAATGCCGCACGACGAAGCCACGTACGCCCATCGCTTCGATGTTGCGGAAGGTGTCGAGTGCGGTCTCGCCCTTGGTCGTCGACGAGGTCGACGCATCGAAGCCGAGCACGTCGGCGCCGAGACGCTGGCTCGCGCGCTGGAAGCTCAGCCGGGTACGCGTCGAGGGTTCGAAGAACAGGGTGCAGACCGCGATGCCGGCCAGGCGCGCATTGACCTCGCCGGCATCGGCCATCGCCTGCGCCCGGTCGAGCAAGGCTTCGAGCGTCACGCGCGGCAGGCCTTCGAGCGTCAGCAGGTGACGCAGGCGGCCGGTCGCATCGAGCTGGGCATCGGGAGCAGAAGTCATCGCAGGCAAGGTCGGCGGCTGGAGACCCATTGTCCCGCAGCGGCGCGGATGCGGCGAGTGCTGCAGAAGACGCGGCCTGTCGGAGCACGACCAACGACGCGCGCACCGGACTGGACACGGCTCGCGGACTTCAGACGGGTATCTCTCGTGGCAGTGCGATCCGCGTGCACATCGACATAGATGCCGGACGTCGCATCTTCATGCGCAGCGTGGACGGCATGGCCGCATCGGCTCAGACCGCGACGCCGTCACCCGGCGCGGCCAGCCAGCGTTCGACGATCACCGCAGCAGCCACCGCGTCCAGCGCAGCCGCATCGCGTCGCTTGCGCCGGCCTTCGGCGCGGTCGAGTGCGAAGCGCTGCGCGGCCTCGATCGAGCTGGCCCGCTCGTCCACCAGTACGACCGGCAGGCGATAGCGCGACTGCAGTTCACGCGCGAACGCACGGGCGCGCGCGCGCGCCGGCTGGTCGCCGCCTTCGAGCGTCATCGGATCGCCGACGATCAGGCCGTCGGGCCGCCATTCCTTGTGCAGCCGATCGACCGCCTGCCAGTCGATCTGCTCGCCGTGCACGTCGATCACCGCCAGCGCACGCGCGCCGTGACCGAACGCGCTGCCCACCGCGACCCCGATGCGGCGTGCGCCGACATCGAAGCCGAGCACCGTGCCGTCGCGGCGGATCGCGGGAGGCGCGGGGTCGCTCATGCGCGGCCGCTGTGGCTGGCGATATGCATCATGTCGACGCCGATGCGTCCGGCGGCGGCCTGCCAGCGTGCGTCCAGCGGCGTGTCGAACAGCAGTTGCGGATCCGACGGGACGGTCAGCCAGCTGTGCTGGGTGAGCTCGCGTTCCAGCTGGCCCCTGCCCCAGCCGGCGCAGCCCAGCGCCACGGTCGCGTTGTCGGGGCCGTCGCCGGCCGCCATCGCTTCGAGGACGTCGCGCGAAGTGGTGACGTGCAGGCCCTCGCCGATCTCCAGGCTGGAATCCCAGCCGCCCTCGCCGTCATGCAGCACGAAGCCGCGCTCGGGATGGACCGGCCCGCCGGCGAGCACGCGTGTATCGCGCAGGCGCGCGTCGAGCAGCGGGATGTTCATCTGGTCGAGCAGATCGCCGAAGGTGAACTCGGAGGGCCGATTGACGACCACACCCATCGCACCGTCGCCATCGTGCTGGCAGATCAGCGCGACCGCCCGCGAGAAGTTGGGGTCCTGCAGCGCGGGCAGCGCGACCAGCATGTGGTTGGCGAAGAACGACATGCGCGCATTCTAGCCAACCGGATGTAAGCGGGCCGCGCAGGCGCGTTCGCGAGGCCCATCGGGACTGAATGCCGCGATGCCCGTCGACCGCGCGGCATGCCAGAGAGCCCCTGGACACCTCGCGGCTTCCAGCACACGCTGTCCGCTCGGGCCGGAATGACGCGCAACGACAACCTGTCCAGAGCTCCCCTAGAGGCCGAACTGGATCTCCTCGGGGGTCGCTACCCGCACCGCGACCACTTCGACCTCGGCATGCAGCATGCGTCCGGCCAGCGGATTGTTGCCGTCGACGGTGATGTGCGCATCGTCGAGCGCGGTCACGACCACGTCCAGCGGCCCCTTCTCGGTCTGCGCCCGCAGCTTCTCGCCGACCGCGGGCGTGGCGGTGCCGCTGAAGATCGTGCGCGGCAGGGTCTGCACCAGGCTGTCGTGGCGCGGACCGAAGCCACGCTCGGGCGGGATGTCGACGGTGAAGGTCTCGCCGGCCCGGCGGCCTTCGAGCGCCGCTTCCAGGCCGGCGATGATCGAGCCGTTGCCGTGCATGTAGACCAGCGGATCGTGGCCGCGGGTGGTGGTGATGCGCTGGCCACTGTCGTCGGACAGCGTGAAGTGCACCGTGGCGACGCGGCGGTGGGCGATTTCCATCGACGGATCCGTGCAGGGCGACGGCGCATGGTGGCGCGGCGCGCGTGAATGGCGCAACCCGGGTCGCACCCGATGGCGGCGCGGCCGGGCGCAGCCTATCCTGCGCGGATGAGCGGCTACTGCGACATCGCGCCCGGCCATCCGGTCCACGGCACCTATCACGCCACCGAGTACGGCTTTCCGCAGCGCGAGGAATCGGTGCTGTTCGAGCGCCTGCTGCTGGAGATCAACCAGGCGGGCCTGAGCTGGGAAACGATCCTGCGCAAGCGCGACGGCTTCCGCGCGGCCTACGACGGCTTCGACGTCGACAGGGTCGCCGCCTACGGCGAGGCCGATCGCGCGCGCCTGCTCGCCGACGCGTCGATCATCCGCAACCGGCTCAAGGTGGACGCCGCGATCCACAACGCGCAGGTGATCCAGGGCCTGCGTACCAGCCACGGCGGTTTCGTGCAGTGGCTCGACGCGCACGCCGTCGATGACGGCGCGCCGCGCGACAAGGCCTCGTGGGTCAAGCTGTTCAAGCGGACCTTGCGCTTCACTGGCGGCGAGATCACCGGCGAATTCCTGATGAGCCTGGGCTATCTGCCCGGCGCGCACCGACCGGATTGCCCGGTGATGCGGGATATCGCGCGGGCGAAGCGCGGGTAGAGCCTTCCCTCTTCGCGGCATCGGTTCAGCGTTCTGCGAACTCATTCCCGCGTAGGCGGGAATCCAGGGACGTCGGATGTCCCGCCCATCAACTGGCACAGCGCCTTGGTATCGCACAGGTGGCCGTCGCCATCTCGGACACCCCGGCGAAAGTCTCTGGATTCCCGCCTACGCGGGAATGACGGACTGCAACGTCCCGGATCCTTTGCCAGAAACGCATTCCGGCCGCTTGCGCGGCCGGAACGGGATTGCATCAAGACGCGAAACCTCAGCCCTTGACCGCTTCCTGGTAGCGACGCTCGACTTCGTTCCAGTCGACGACGTTGTAGAACGCGGCGATGTAGTCGGGGCGACGGTTCTGGTAGTTCAGGTAATACGCGTGTTCCCAGACGTCGAGGCCGAGGATCGGGGTGTTGCCCGAGCCGATGCCCTTCATCAGCGGATTGTCCTGGTTGGCGCTGCTCTCGACCTTCAGCACGCCGGACTTGTCGACCGACAGCCACGCCCAGCCACTGCCGAACCGGCTGACGGCGGCCTTGGTGAAGGCTTCCTTGAACGCGTCGAAGCCGCCGAGGTCGCTGTCGATGTGCTTGGCGACATCGCCGACCGGTTCGCCGCCGCCCTTGGGCGACATCACCGTCCAGAACAGCGAGTGGTTGGCGTGGCCGCCAGCGTTGTTGCGCAGCGGGCCGCGCTTGTCTTCGGGCAGCGCGTCGAGATCGGCGATCAGTTCCTCCGCGGACTTGTCCGCCCACTGCGTGCCTTCCAGCGCGGCATTGGCGTTGTTGATGTAGGTCTGGTGATGCTTGGTGTGATGGATTTCCATCGTCTTGGCATCGATGTGCGGCTCGAGCGCGTCGTACGCGTAACCCAGCTCGGGGAGGGTGTAGGCCATCAGCGATCTCCTTCAGGAATGAATGCGCGCCATTGTCCCCCGGACGGGGTCAAGTTGGCGACAAGGCAGCGTCACCATAGCGCTGCGACGTGACCGGCTGTGACAACACTGCGTTGCGGCGCACCGGCCGGAAACAGAACGCCCCGCGGCTGCGGGGCGTCTGTCGGCACTCGCAATCGAAGGACGGGTCAGCGGACCTCGGCCACCTCGACACCATCGAGGCCCTGCGACAGCGTGCGCGCATCGCCGCCCTGGGCGAGCTTGATGCGCAGGCGCACCTCGTTCGCCGAATCTGCGTAGCGCAGCGCGTCCTCGTAGGAGATCTCGCCGGCCTGGTAAAGCTCGAACAGCGCCTGGTCGAAGGTCTTCATGCCCAGGTTGGTCGACTCCTTCATGACTTCCTTGAGCTTGTGGATCTCGCCTTCGCGGATGTAGTCCTGCACCAGCGGCGTGCCGAGCATGATCTCCATCGCGACGCGTCGGCCCTTGCCGTCGGGCGTGGGGATCAGCTGCTGCGCGACCACGCCCTTGAGGTTCAGCGACAGGTCCATCAGCAGCTGGTTGCGCCGGTCTTCGGGGAAGAAGTTGATGATGCGGTCCATCGCCTGGTTGGCGTTGTTCGCATGCAGCGTGCACAGCACCAGATGGCCGGTTTCGGCGAACGCGATCGCGTGGTCCATGCCCTCGCGCGTGCGCACCTCGCCGATCATGATCACGTCCGGCGCCTGGCGCAGCGTGTTCTTCAGCGCCGCGTCCCAGCTGTCGGTGTCGATGCCGACCTCGCGCTGGGTGATGATGCAGCCCGCGTGCTTGTGCACGAACTCGATCGGATCCTCGATCGTGATGATGTGGCCGGTCGAGTTCTGGTTGCGGTAGCCGATCATCGCCGCGAGCGACGTCGACTTGCCGGTGCCGGTCGCACCGACGAAGATCACGATGCCGCGCTTGGTCATCGCCAGCGTCTTGATGATCGGCGGCAGGTTGAGCTCTTCGACGCTGGGGATGTGCGTCTCGATACGACGCAGCACCATGCCGACCTGGTTGCGCTGGTAGAAGCACGAGATGCGGAAACGGCCGACGCCGGAGACGCCGATCGCGAAGTTGCACTCGTGGGTCTTCTCGAACTCCTCGCGCTGCGGCGGGGTCATCACGTTGAGCACCAGATCGCGCGCCTGCTGCGGCGTCAGCGGATTCTGGGTGATCGGCGAGATCTTGCCGTGCACCTTGATCGACGGCGGCATGCCGGCGGTGATGAACAGGTCCGAGGCCTTCTGGTGGGCCATCAGCTTGAGGAACGAGGTGAAGTCGATGCTGCTCATATCTGGCTCCTGTGGAGCCGTGATTGGTGATTGGTGATCGGTGATTGGAACAATCAGAAGCCGCGGGCCCTTGATCTTCCGAATCACCAATCACCAATCACGAACCACGGCTTTTCCGAATCACGAATCCCCAATTACAGCCTTACTCGAACAGGCGCTTGTCCTTGGCGTATTCCTTGGCGGCCGGGCGCGTGATCAGGCCGCGCTTGACCAGGTCCTGCAGGTGCTGGTCGAGGGTCTGCATGCCGTACTGCTGGCCGGTCTGGATCGCCGAGTACATCTGCGCGACCTTGTCCTCGCGGATCAGGTTCCGGATCGCCGGGATGCCGGTCATGATCTCCCACGCCGCGGTACGGCCGCCGCCGACCTTCTTCAGCAGCGACTGCGAGATCACCGCGCGCAGGCTCTCCGACAGCATCGAGCGCACCATCGGCTTCTCGCCCGAGGGGAACACGTCGATGATGCGGTCGATGGTCTTGGCCGCGCTGGAGGTGTGCAGCGTGCCGAACACCAGGTGGCCGGTTTCCGCGGCGGTCAGCGCCAGGCGGATGGTCTCCAGGTCGCGCAACTCGCCGACCAGGATGTAGTCGGGATCCTCGCGCAGCGCCGAGCGCAGCGCCTCGTTGAAGCCGTGCGTGTCGCGGTGCACTTCGCGCTGGTTGATCAGGCACTTCTGCGAGGTGTGCACGAATTCGATCGGATCCTCGACCGAGAGGATGTGCGCGTATTCGTTCTTGTTGATGTGGTCGATCATCGCCGCGAGCGTGGTCGACTTGCCCGAACCGGTCGGACCGGTCACCAGGATCAGGCCCTGCGGCTGGTCGATCAGCTGGCGGAAGATCGGCGGACAGTTCAGGTCCTCGAGCGTCAGCACTTCCGACGGAATGGTGCGGAACACCGCGCCGGCGCCGCGGTTCTGGTTGAACGCGTTGACGCGGAAGCGCGCGAGGCCCGGAATCTCGAACGAGAAGTCGACCTCAAGGAATTCCTCGAAATCGCGGCGCTGCTTGTCCGACATGATGTCGTAGATCAGCGCGTGCACCTGCTTGTGCTCGAGCGCGGGGATGTTGATGCGACGCACGTCGCCGTCGACGCGGATCATCGGCGGCAACCCCGCGGACAGATGCAAGTCCGACGCCTTGTTCTTGACCGAGAACGCCAACAGTTCGGCGATATCCATGCAACACCCCTTGATGATGATCCGCACAGGGCGCGGACCGAGCCGTCCCGGCTGGCGCCACCCTGTCCCCGGCGGCAGTATAGACCGGTAAACCGTACGCAAAACCAGCCCGTTCACACCTGCCCGGACACCCGATTCCCCGTGTCTTCGTCCCCCGCCAGCGCCGCGCTCGACGCCGTGCTCTCGCGTATCCACAACGCGGCCGGCAAGGCCGCGCGGCCAGCCGCGGCACGCCTGCTGGCGGTCGGCAAGACCCATCCGGCGGCGGCCATCGCCGCGCTCGCCGCGGCAGGCCAGCGCGCGTTCGGCGAAAACTACGTGCAGGAAGCCGCCGGCAAGATCGAGGCGCTGTCCGGGCTCGGCCTGGAATGGCATCTGATCGGCCACCTGCAGTCGAACAAGGCCAGGCAGGCCGCCGGACTGTTCGACTGGGTACAGACCGTCGACCGGATCAAGCTCGTCGATGCGCTGGCGGCGCACCGCCCGGCCGCGCGCGGCGCGCTGAACGTGCTGGTGCAGGTCAACATCGACGACGAATCGAGCAAGCACGGCTGCGCACCGTCCGAGGTGCCGGCGCTGGTCGCGGCGGTGCGCGCGGCGCCGTCGCTGCGGCTGCGCGGCCTGATGGCGATCCCCGCCCCGCACGCGGAGCCCGAACGCCGGCGCGATGCGTTCGCGCGGATGCGCCGGCTGTTCGACACCGTAGCCGGGCAGGATCCGGCGATCGACACGCTGTCGATGGGCATGAGCGACGACCTGGAACTGGCGATCAAAGAGGGCGCGACGATGGTGCGCGTCGGCTCGGCGCTGTTCGGCGCACGTCCGGCGCGCTGACCGGGCCGCGCGGACGGTCGGCTACCATCGACGCGTTGCCGACTTCGAAGCCGCCATGACCGATACCCACGACACCCCCGCCGCGCCCATCGTCTTCATCGGCGGCGGCAACATGGCGCGCAGCCTGATCGGCGGTCTGGTCGCGCGTGGCGGCGATGCCTCGATGGTGCGCGTCGTCGATCCCAACGCCGACAGCCGCGACGCGCTGGCCCGCGATTTCGGCGTGCGCGTGCATGCCGACCCGGCCGAGGCCGTCGACGGCGCCGCGGCCTGGGTGCTGGCGACCAAGCCGCAGGTACTGCGCGGGGTCTGCGAGTCGCTCGCCGACGCGGCGCAGGCCTCGCAGCCGCTGGTGCTGTCGATCGCGGCGGGCATCACCGCCACCCAGCTCGATCGCTGGCTCGGCGGCGATGTCGCCGTGGTGCGCACGATGCCCAACACGCCTGCCCTGCTCGGCGCCGGCGTGACCGGCCTGTATGCGAACGCGCGCGTCGACGATGCCGGCCGCGCGCGCGCGCAGGCGCTGCTGGAGAGCGCCGGCGCGACCGTCTGGATCGACGACGAGGCGCGGATGGACGCGGTCACCGCGGTGTCGGGCAGCGGGCCGGCCTACATCTTCCTGCTCGCCGAGGCGATGGAAGAGGCCGCGATCGCGCAGGGCCTGCCGGCGCAGGACGCGCGCACGCTGGTGCTGCAGACCGTGCTCGGCGCGGCGCGCATGCTGGTCGAATCGGACGAGGCACCATCCGAACTGCGTCGCCGGGTGACCTCGCCCGGCGGCACCACCCAGGCCGCGATCGAGACCTTCGAGGCCGGCGGCCTGCGCAAACTCGTTGCTGAGGCGATCGCCAATGCCGCGCGCCGCGGCGGCGAACTGTCGGCGGCCAATGACTGAGATCGTGCGCGCGCTGGTCGTCGCGACGGGCGTCCTGCTCGCGACCGCCTGCGGCCACGAGCCGTCAATCGAATCCGGCGCGGACGTTGCTGCGCGGAACACCGCGATGCCCGCGCAGACCCTGCTCGGCGATGCAGACGTGATGGCCAGCGTGGTGCCGGCCGCGCACATGGGCGCTGCGGTCGCGCGGCGTTACGCGATCGAGCCCGCGCGCGACCGGGCGCTGGTGCTCATCAGCGTGCAACGCGGCGCCACATCGGTGCCGGTGCAGGTCACCGGCGATGCGCGAGACCTGCGCGGCGTGCGCCAGACACTGGCGTTCGATGCGGTGGATCTCGACGGACTGGTCGAATACGTGGCCGTGGCGCGCGTCAGCGGGCCGGACACGCTGCGCCTCGACCTGCAGATCACCGCCGAAGACGGCGCCCGCGCCACGCTGCGTTTCAACCGCGACATCCCGCGCTGACCCAGGCTCAGCCGACCAGCCTGAGCCCGACGACCGCGGCCAGCACCAGCGCGACGAAGAACAGCCGCAGCGGACGCGCCGATTCGCCATAGCGCAGGATGCCGACGACGACCGCGCCGACGGTCCCGATGCCGACCCAGACCGCATAGGCGATCGCGATCGACATGCCGCTCTTGAGGCCGAGCGCCAGCAGGCCGAAGCTCACGCCGAAGCACGCCACGAGCCGCGCATAGGCGAGCGCGTCCGGTCGTTGCTTGATCGCGTTCATCGCGACCACGCCCGCCACTTCGGCCAGACCGGCCGCGAACACGAACAGCCAGCCGGTCACGGCGCTTTCTTCACGTCCGGCGCCGGCGCGAGCGGCGTGACCAGCTTCAGGCCGGCGACGCCGACGATCAGCAATGCGATCAGCGCGATCTTCGCCGGCTGCACCGGCTCGCCGAACCAGAGCGTTTCCGCCAGCACCGAGGCCGCGGCGCCCAGGCCGCAGAACACCGCGTAGACCGAGCCGACCGGCAGGAACCGGATCGCGCGCATCAGCAACGCGAAGTTCACCGCGATCGCGCCGATCGTGACCGCCCAGCCCAGTGGCGTGGCCGCCGCCTTGAGCCCGACCACCCACACGGTCTCGATCAGACCGCCGGCGAACACGAGCGCCCAGTAGCGGCCGGTGCCGCGGCCCGCAGCCGCCATCAGTACGCCACGCTGATCCGCGCGCGCACGTGGGCGGGACGTTCGATCTCGTCGGCGAAGGCGATCGCGTAGTCCTCCATCGAGATCGCACTGTGGCCTGCGTCGTCGACCAGCAGCGCATCGCCGCCGAGGCGGAAACTGCCGGTGCGCGTGCCGGGCTCGAACACCGCGCCGGGCGAGACGAAGGTCCAGTCGACGTCGTCGGCGCCGCGCAGCGTCTCCAGGAAGGTGCGGCCCGCACCGGCCTCGGCCTTGTAGATCTCCGGGAATTCCGGCGTGTCGATCAGCGCCACGCCCGGCGCGACGTCCAGGCTGCCGGCGCCACCGACGACCAGCAGGCGACGCACGCCGGCCTGGCGCACGGCGTCGAGCAGCACGTCGGCCGTCGGTCCACCCTCGAAGCGCATCGCGCTGACGACGACGTCGTGGCCCTGCAGCAGCGGCGCGATGGCGTCGGCGCGCGAGGCATCGGCGGACTGCAGGGTCAGACCGGCCTGGGCCTGGGTGTCGGACGTGTTGCGGGCGATGCCGGTGACGCGGTGGCCGCGCGCCAGCAGTTCGCTGGCGATACGCGAGCCCGCGCGTCCGGTGATGCCGAGAAGGGCGATGCGCTGCATGAGACTGCACCTGCGGTGTGGGGAGGCGCCATGCTAGGCGCCGCGCCGGACATGCGGGGCGACGGCAGTGCAACCCACCGTTCCGGCAGCCCGCAGGCGGCTCAGCGCCGCGTGTGCGCCCAGGCCTGCACGACCTTCGCGATCGCGGCCACGCCGTCGGTCAGCGCCGCGGGGCCCGGTTGCAGGATCAGCGGCGACTTGATCTCGTGCAGCTCGCCGTCGCGCACCGCCGGAATCGCGTCCCAGCCCGGCCGCGCGGCGACGCGTTCGGGGCGGAACTTCTTGCCGCACCAGGAGCCGAGGATGATGTCGGGCGCGCGTTCGATCACCGGATCGCCATTGGCGAGGATGCGCGCCTTCGCCAGCGGTTCGATCGACAGCTCGGGGAAGACGTCGTCGCCACCGGCGATGCGCACCAGTTCGGCGACCCAGCGGATGCCGGTGATGATCGGCGCGTCCCATTCCTCGAAATAGACGCGCGGGCGCTGCGGCAGGCGCGCGCTGATCGCCTCGATCGCATCCAGTCCGCGGCGCAGTGCGTCCGCGTACGCATCGGCACGCGCCGCGCAGCCGACCAGTGCGCCGAGCCGGCGCACGTAGTCGACGATGCCGTCGACACTGCGGTGGTTGCTGATCCAGACCTCGACACCGCGGCGCACGAGCTCGGCGGCGATGTCGGCCTGGATGTCGGAGAAGCCGACGACGAAATCCGGTTCCAGCTTCAGGATCTCGTCGATCTTCGCGCTGGTGAACGCGCTGACCTTGGGCTTCTCCTTGCGCGCCTGCGGCGGGCGCACGGTGAAGCCGCTGATGCCGACGATGCGGTCCTGCTCGCCGAGCGCGTACAGGACTTCGGTGGGTTCCTCGGTCAGGCAGACGATGCGGCGCGGGCCGCTGGTCACGGATACAGCATCCGCTTGCGGCAGTCGCCGGCGCAGTCGCACTCGTAGAGCCAGCGCTCGTGCAGGCGGTACTCGGCGCCGTACCAGAACTCGATGCGGTCGGCGCGCACCCGCAGGCCCGACCAGCGCGGCGGACGCGGCACGTCGCGACCTTCGAACTCGCGTTCGAGATCGGCCAGCCGCTGTTCGAAGGTCTCGCGCGCGTCGAGTTCCTCCGATTGTCTCGACGCCCATGCGCCGAGCTGGCTGCCGCGCGGACGTGACGCGAAATACGCATCGGCCTCGTCGTCGGACACGATCACCACTGGCCCCTCGATGCGCACCTGCACGCCCTTGCGCACCCGCGGCCAGTGGAACAGCAGCGCCGCGTGCGGATTCTCCTGCAGCTCGCGGCCCTTGCGGCCGTCGAGATGCGTGTAGAACACGAAGCCGCGCTCGTCCCAGGCCTTCAGCAGCACGGTGCGCGCCGACGGCCGGCCATCGAGCGCGGCAGTGGCGACGGTCATCGCGGTGCGGTCGGGTTCGCCGACGGCCTGTGCCTCGTCGAACAGCGTGGCGAAGGTGTCGAGGGCTTCGGACAGCAGGGTCGTGGTCGCGGTGCTCATGCGTCGATGATCGCCGCAGCCCGCGGCGATGTCGAACCGCGGCGCAGCACACGCGCCGCGCTATCGTTCCCGGATGCACGCTTCCACGTCCTCGCCCTGGCCCGACGCCCTCGTCGACACCCTGCTCACCGACCTGCAGCCCGGCGGCGCGCCACGCGTGCTCGGCATCAGCGGCCTGCAGGGCACCGGCAAGTCGACGCTGGCCGCGCAGGTGGTGCACGCCGCCGAAGCGCGCGGCCTGCGCGCCGCCGTGCTCTCGCTCGACGACCTCTACCTCGACCGCGACGCCCGCCATGCGCTCGCACGCGACGTGCATCCGCTGCTGGCGACGCGCGGCCCGCCCGGCACCCACGAGGTCGCACTGGGTCTCGCTGCGTTCGACGCGGTGCGCGCCGGCGCCCCGTTACGCCTGCCACGCTTCGACAAACTCGGCGACCGGCGCCTGCCGGAAGCGTCCTGGCCCACGGTCCAGGGCCTCGACCTGCTGCTGTTCGAAGGCTGGTGCGTGGGCACACCGGCGGAACCCGAGACGGCGCTGGTCGAACCGGTCAACACCCTCGAACGCGACGAGGACCCCGCCGGCACCTGGCGCCGCTGGTGCAACACCGCCCTCGCACGCGACTACCCCGCGCTGTGGGCCGGCCTCGACCGGCTACTGTTCCTGCAGCCACCCGGCTTCGACGTGGTGTTCGACTGGCGCCTGCAGCAGGAGCTGGCGCTGCAGGCCGCGGAACCCGGCCGCGGCGGCATGGACGCGGTCGGCGTCGCGCGGTTCGTGCAGCACTACGAGCGGGTGAGCCGGCAGGCGTTGCGGACGTTGCCGGGAGTGGCGGGTGTAGTGGTGACGCTGGATGCGGATCGGCGGATTGTTTCAACGGGCTGAGCACTCTGTGGGCTCGCGTCTGCGGCGTAGCCGCTCCCTGCTCGTCGCTTCTTCGTCCGCCTTTGCAGTTGCTTTGCCGTTGCCTTTGCCGGGATCGTGACGCCATCCAGACAATCCAGACCCGGAGGGCGGCGGGCATGGATGCCCGCCGTTTTCCGACCGAGGCAGGATGCCGAGTCGGAAAATCCCGGTGGACATGACGCCGCGGGCTGTGGACGTGTCGGGGAGACGTTTTTCTTTGGTTCCGTTTCTTTTGGGGTCTACCAAAAGAAATGAACTCGGCCGCGTAGCGGACGAAAGCGTTTGACGTTGCTGTTCTGATCTCTGCCTAGAGCGAACAGGCAAGATCAAACGCTTCCACTCGCCTTGCGGCGAGCGGGTTCATTTCTTTTGCTGGCCCAAAAGAAACGGAACCAAAGAAAAGGGCCAGCCCCGATCACAGCGTCATGGCTCGTTGTTCGTTCCGGGATTTTTCGACTCGCCATCCTGGCTCGGTCGAAAAACGCCGCACATCCATGTGCGGCGCCCTCCGGGTCTGGGCGCAGCCGGACGGCATCCGGCTTCAAGAAAGCCAGAGCAAACTCGATGCGCACCCAAAGCTTGCGCCTGCAACGTTCGGCGCACCCCGCCCCCGCTGCTAGCATGCAGCCATGCACCCCGCCCCCAACCTCGTGCTCGTCGGTCCGATGGGCGCCGGCAAGTCCTCGATCGGCCGCCGCCTCGCGGCGCGCTTCGGCGTGGTCTTCGTCGATGTCGACCACGAGATCGAAGTGCGCACCGGCGCACCGATCGCGACGATCTTCGAGTGCGAGGGCGAGGTCGGTTTCCGGGCGCGCGAGCGGGCCGCGCTGGTCGAGATCCTCGCCGGCGCGGGTCAGGTGGTCGCCACCGGCGGCGGCGCGGTGCTCGATCCCGGCAACCGTGCATTGCTGCGCGCGCGCGGTTTCGTCGTGCACATGCATGCCGATGTCGACGCCCAGCTCGCGCGGCTGGCGCGCGATCGCACGCGGCCGCTGCTCGCGGGCGAGGACCGCGCGGACGTGCTGCGGCGCCTCGCCGGCGAACGCGCGCCGCTGTATGCCGACGCCGCGCACCTGCGTTTCGACACCGGTCCGCATGCCTGCAACGAGGCCGCCGCCCAGCTCGGCCATGTGGTCGAGGCGTACTGGCGGCCGCCGGCCGGCAGTGTCGAGACACACATTTCCGACGCCGCCGCCGACGTGGCGTCGACGCACGCCTCATGAGCCGCGCCGCACCCGTCGCGTCAGCCGTGCCCCACACCCGTATCCGGATCGCATGACCACCAGTACCCGAGAGGTCGCCGTCACCGGCGACGCGCCCTACACCATCCATATCGGCCCGTCCCTGCTCGACGACGGCGCGCTGCTCGCGCGCAGCGTGCGCGGACGCGAGGCGATGCTCGTCAGCGATGCGCACGTCGCGCCGCTGTACGCCGATCGCGTCGCCGCCGCGCTGCAGGCCGCGCGTCCGGAGCTGCGCATCCACCGCCACGTGCTGCCGCCGGGCGAAGCGGCGAAGACGCTCGCGCATTTCGCGCAAGTCACCACCGCGCTCGCGGATGCGCGCATGCGCCGCGATGCGACGCTGTTCGCGCTCGGTGGCGGCGTGATCGGCGATCTCGCCGGCTTTGCCGCCGCCTGCTGGATGCGCGGCATCGATTGCGTGCAGTTGCCGACGACCTTGCTGGCGATGGTGGACTCCTCGGTCGGCGGCAAGACCGCCGTCGACCTGCCGCAGGGCAAGAACCTTGTCGGCGCCTTCCATCCGCCGCGCGCGGTGATCGCCGACACCACCGCGCTGCGCACGCTGCCCGCCCGCGAGCTGCGCGCCGGCCTGGCCGAAGTGGTCAAGTACGGCGCGCTCGGCGATGCGGATTTCCTCGACTGGCTCGATGCCCACGCCGACGCGCTGCTGGCGATGGACGACGCGACGCTGGCCGAGGCCATCGCCCGCAGCTGCGCGCACAAGGCGGCGATCGTCGCGCGCGATCCCTTCGAGCACGGCGAGCGCGCGCTGCTGAATCTGGGCCACACCTTCGGCCATGCGATCGAGACCGAACAGGGTTACGGCGGCCTCAACCATGGCGAGGCGGTCGCGGTCGGCATGGTGCTGGCCGCGCAGCTGTCCGAGGCATTGGGGCTGGCGCCGGCAGCCGATACCGCGCGCCTGCGGCACCTGCTCCAGCGTCTCGAACTGCCGGTCGCGCTGCCCGACGGGCTGGATCCCGAACGCCTGCTGGCCCATATGCGGCTGGACAAGAAGGCCCAGGCCGACGGGTTGCGCTTCATCGTCTGGGACGGCATCGGTCGCGCGCGAGTGCTGTCGGGTGTGCCAGACGCCGCGGTGCTGGACGTGCTGCGCCGCTGAACCTCAGGGCGGGTCGGACGTACCGCGGGTTCCCATTCCCATGCCCATGCCGGCTCCGCCGCCGCCCATGCCGCCGCCCCCACCGCCGCGTCCGCCGCCCTGCGCGCCGCCTTTCTTCCCGCCGCCCGCCTCGCCGCGCACGGGCCCCTGGTCCGGCACGGTCAGATCGGCGGGCACCGGCTCGAGGTCCAGCGCCTGGCGGATGAAGCCGCGCAGCGAGACCACCAGCGCCGACACGCGCACCGGGCGGCCCATCACCATGTCGCCGGCCGCCTGCGCCGCGAGCCGCACCTGCGCCTCGGTCCCGAGCAGGATCACGTCGGACAACGCGGCCTCGACCGCATCGCGGACGCGCCGGCGCCGCACCGCGCCCTCGGATTCGAAGTCGGTCTCCGGCATCCCGCCTTCCGGCTCGACCGCAGCCTCCTGCGCCAGCCGACGCAAGTCGCGCAGATGTCGCGGATCGATGTCGAGTTCACCGGTGAACGAACCGCCCAGGATCTTGTAGGCGGCGATCAGTGTCTTCAGCCGCTCGTTGATCTGCCGGTTCTCGCGCTCGCGCCGGCGCTGCATCATCTGCATGAACACCAGGCGGATGCCGACCGCGACGAGGGTGAACAACACCAGTCCGAGCAGGGTGGACGCGGTGGCGTTCAATGAACTGAAGTCGAGCATGCGCATCGTCGAATCCGTCGCGGGCCGTGGATCGCGATCATACGTGCGGCGCCGCAACGGGGGCGGCCGTACAATCGGTCGCCATGCGCCTGTTCCTGCAGCAACACCCCGACGGCCACGAGTCCCCGCGATTCGTGCAGCTGACCCTGCAGCCCGATCTGCTCGGCGGCTGGGTGCTGTTGCGCGAGAGCGGCCAGGTCGGCGGCCGCAGCACCTTGCGGCGCGACCAGTTCCTCGACCAGCCCAGCGCGATCAAGGCGCTCGAAGCCGCGCGCGATGCGCAGCTCAAGCGCGGCTTCCAGCTGATGTTCGCCCGCGGCAGCGACGCGCCTGCCTGATCGCGCCCTCCGACTCCACCAGGAAATTCCAGTCCCGATGTCCGCCGTCCTGAAGAACGACCGCTTCCTCCGCGCCCTCCGCCGCGAACCCGTCGACCGCACGCCCGTCTGGCTGATGCGCCAGGCCGGGCGCTATCTGCCGGAGTACCGCGCATCGCGCAAGGCCGCCGGCAGCTTCCTGGCGATGGCGAAGACTCCCGATCTCGCCTGCGAGGTCACATTGCAGCCGCTGGCGCGCTTCGACCTGGATGCGGCGATCCTGTTCTCCGACATCCTGACCATCCCCGATGCGATGGGCCTGGAGCTGTACTTCGTCGAAGGCGAAGGCCCGAAGTTCCGCCATCCGGTGCGCGACGCGGCGAGCATCGCGAAGCTCGGCGTGCCGGACATGGAGACCGAACTGCGCTACGTCATGGACGCGTTGCGCACGATCCGCCGCGAGCTCGACGGCCGCGTGCCGCTGATCGGCTTCTCCGGCAGCCCGTGGACGCTGGCCTGCTACATGGTCGAAGGCGGCGGCAGCAAGGATTTCGCGCGCATCAAGGCGATGGCGCTGAACGATCCGAAGGCGCTGCATGCGCTGCTGTCGGTCAATACCGACGCGGTGATCGCGTATCTGGCCGCGCAGCGCGCCGCCGGTGCGCAGGCGCTGCAGGTGTTCGACACCTGGGGCGGCGTGCTGTCGCCGGCGATGTATCGCGAATTCTCGCTGCCGTACCTGACCCGCATCGCGCAGGAACTGCAGCGTGGAGACGGTGCCGACCGCACGCCGCTGATCCTGTTCGGCAAGGGCAACGCCGCGTATCTCGACGAACTCTCGCGCTCCGGGGCGGAGGGCGTCGGCGTCGACTGGCTGATCGAACTCGGCGACGCCGCGCGCCGCACGGAAGGCCGCGTCGCGCTGCAGGGCAACCTCGATCCGACCACGCTGTACGGATCACCCGACGCGATCCGCGCGCAGGTGCGCCATGCGCTCGACAGCTACCGCGACGGCAACGGCGGCTCGCGCGACGGCCACGTGTTCAATCTCGGCCATGGCATGTCGCCGGACATGAATCCCGACCACGTCGGCGTGCTGGTCGACGAAGTGCACGCGTACAGCGCGCGCTGATTCTTGAAGCCCTCCCCTGCGTAGCGGGGAGGGTTGGGTGGGGGCGAACGATCAGGCGCGGACGACTCGAATAGCTGTCCTTATAGCTCCAGTTGAGGGCCGGCGTTCATCAGTCATCCGGATTACTCTGACTGCCCCAACCCTCACCCGACGCGCTGCGCGCGTCGACCTCTCCCGAAGGGAGAGGTACTCGTTTCTCAGGCCAGTGAAGAGGCTCAGACGCCCTCGGTCGGCGCCGCGAGCCGCTTCTGCACGTCGTCGCGCAGACGCGCGAGTTCGCCTTCGGCCTCGCGGCGCTGCTGCATGCCATCGCGATGGATGCTGCGGACTTCCTCGACCGTCTGGATCAGCTGCTCGTGCACGTGGCGCAGCGTGCCGATGTCGATGACGGCGCGCTGATTGGCCTTCGCGGTCTCGACCGAGGTCTGACGCAGCAGGTCGGCATTGCTGCGCATCAGCTCGTTGGTCGCGTCGTCGATCGCGTTCGACAGTTCGACCGCATTCTTCTGCTCGCCGAGCGAGAGCTGGATCGCGAACTGGCGCTTCCACGACGGAATCGTGATGTTGCGGACGGTGTTGAACTTCTCCACCAGCTGGATCGCATTGGCCTGGATCAGCCGGATCATCGGCAGCGACTGGTCGGCGGCGTGCTGCATCACCAGCAGGTCGCCGACGCGCTTGTCGAGCAGGCGGATCGCGTTCTCGATCTCGGCGCGGCGCGTGCGCGACTGCGGATCTTCCTGGCCGACCAGCGTCGACTGCTCGGCGGCCAGACGCGCCAGCCGTTCGCGGCCCGCGATCACGTGCACGCCCAGCGCGCGGCGCTCGTCGAGCACCACGTCGTGCATGCGGTCGAAGTCGGTGATGCGGCGCGTCAGCAGGTCCTGCTGACGGCCGACATCGCCCATCAGCCGTTCGATCTGCTGGTTGGTACTGCTGAACGTCTGCACCAGTTCGTCGCGGCCCGCGCGCATCTTGTCGATCAGGCGTCCGAGCAGCGGCACCTTGGAGCGGCCGGCGAAGCTGCCGAGATCGAGCGAACGCGCGATCCGCACGACTTCGCCCAGCTTGTCGCCGGTCGCGTCGAGATCGCTGTTGCGGACTTGGTCGAGCAGTTGGCTGGAGAATGCGGCGGTCTTGCTCGCGGCGTCGCGGCCGAACACGTGCAGGTTGCCGGGCGTGATGTCCTCTAGGCTGCGACCGACGACCTCGATGTCGGCGCGGTCGGCGGGCACCAGGCCCAGCGACTGCAGCGCGGCATCGTCGGTCACCGGCGTCGCCGACGGCACGTGCGTGGGATAGGCGGTGTCGGTCATGCGTCGGTCTCCTTGGGCCTGTCGGCGCGATCGGGCGCGCGTCGGGCGAGTGTAGCGGTCATGGCGTCGAGTTCATGGGCGACATCGGCCTCGATGTCGGCGGCGGTGACGGCGTGCGCGGCGCCCTGCGCGGTGCGTTCGCCGGCCGCGCGTTGCCGCCACAGCGGCAGCAGCACGTCGCGGACGTTGCGGTAGTGCGCGAGCACGGCCTCGTGCTGCTCGGCGATCAGCTGCAGTTGCCGCGCCGACAGCGCGTGGGTCGCGCGCACGGTCTCGAGATGTTGCGCGCGGCGCAGTCGCAGGTCGTGATGGACGTCGTCGTCGGCGATGCCGGCGCGCAATGCGGCCGACGCCCGGTCGAGCCTGTCGAGTGCAGGCGCCGATGCCGCGAGGCGGGCGCGATGGGCGGCGATGTCGGCACGCAGCGCGGCGGCGGCGCGGTCGGCATCGATCAGCAGCACGCCCATGCGCGCGCCGAGGGCCTCGGCTTCGTGCTGGTCGACGACATCGCGACCGGTCAGGCGGGCGAACAGGCCGGCACGCGGCCGGCCACGGGTGGGCAGGGCTGCGCGCATCGCGACATGCAGGTCGCGCAGGCGCGCGACGAGCGCGGCAGCCGGCGCGGCATCGAGCGTGTCCGCGAGATCGGCCGCTGCGAGCTCCGCGACGATCGCATCGCCATAGGCCGCGATGCCGGGCGCATCGGCGGGCACCGCGTCGATGTCGGCGTCGCCGGTCGACATCAGTCCTCCGTATCCGGACCGGGGTCGGCTGCGCCGAGGCGGTCGAGCGCGGCATCGAGACGACGCTCGGCCGGCGTCCGCTCGCGGCGACGCGCGGGCGTACTGCTGTCGAGCGTCGTACCGCGCGTGCGCAGCCACTGCGCCAGTTCCGCGAGCGCGGCATTGAGCGCGGCCTGTCCGGCGACCGACTGCCCGAGCTGTGCGAGCAGTGGCGCCGCGGTCTCGCGCAGCACCGTCTGCAGTTCGCCGGCGAAGAACCTGCCTGCCTCGTCAGCCTCGACCTCGGGCGCTGCCTCGACCGGCTGCGACGCCGCCGGCGCGCGCAAGTCGTGCAATGCGGCCAGCAGCTGGTCCCAGGGCGCAGCCGCAACTGGCGTGTCGCTGCCCTGCCCCATGACCTGCAGGCCGGCAGCGATGTCGGCCAGCTGCGCGACCACGCGTGCGCCGGTGTCGGCGTCCTCGCCGCCCATCGCCTTGTCGCGCATGAAATCGCGCTTGATCTGCGCCCAGCGCGCGGCTGCGGTGTCGTCGAGCGTTCCGCGCAGTTCCGCCAGCTTGAGCAGATTCTCCTCGGCGCCGGTGGTCAACAGCTGCGACTCGCCCATGTAGTGGTCGTCGAGCAGCTGTTCGAGCTCGGCGGCGTTCATCACCGGCGAAATCTTCTCGGCAAGCTTGTTCATGTTGCGGTAGCTGCCCTGCAGGCGGAACGCCGGCTCGGTGCGGTAGCGGTCGGCCTGCGCGGCGCTGGCGATGTACTGCTGGTTCACGCGGTAGACGACCTCGCTGACCTGCAGCAGCCGCTGCAGCGTCGCGGTGAGTTCGTTGACCTCGGCGCCGCTGTAGGCGTGCGAAAGATCGTTGGTCGAGACTTCCTTACCGGCCGCGCGTTCGGCCAGCAGATAGAGGTCCGCCATGTCGCGCGTCGCCAGCGGCGCGAGCACCGGATTGGAGGTCAGGCTGTTCTCGATGTAGCTCAGCTTGAAGGCGTCCTCCATGCCGCCGAGCACGTCGCCGAGGTTGTAGATGTCGGCACGGTTGGCGAGCATGTCCGGAATCTTGAACACCTCGCCGGATTCGGTGTACGGATTGCCGGCCATGACCACGCAGAACTTCTTGCCGCGCATGTCGTAGGTCTTGGTGCGGCCCTGCCACACGCCCTCGATGCGGCGCGTGCCGTCGCACAGCGAGATGAACTTCTGCAGGAATTCGGGATGCGTGTGCTGGATGTCGTCGACATACAGCATCGTGTTGCTGCCCATCTCCAGCGCGAGATTGAGCTTCTCCAGTTCCTGGCGCGAGGTCGCATCCGGCGCCTGCGCCGGATCGATCGAGCGCACCTCGTGGCCGAGCGCCGGGCCGTTGATCTTCATGAAGACCAGGCCCAGCCGGCTGGCGACGTATTCCATCAGCGTCGTCTTGCCGTAGCCGGGCGGCGAAATCAGCATCAGCAGGCCCATCAGGTCGCTGCGCTTGTTCTCGCCGACGGTGCCCATCTGCTTGGCGAGGTTGTCGCCGATCAGCGGCAGGTAGACCTCGTTGATCAGCTTGTTGCGCACGAACGAGGTCAACGGCCGCGCCTTGAACTCCGACAGGCGCAATGCGTCGCGCTCGCGCGCCGCGATGCGCTGGCGCACCGTCTGGTAGCGGTGGAAGGCCGGCACGAACCGCAGGCGGTGGTCGTCGAAGCGCTGCAGGAACCCGTCGAGCGACAGGCGCAGGCGACCCTCGTGCACGCGCGGGTGCTCGCCGAGCAGGCCGTCGACATCGGTGATCAGCGTGACCTCGCGCACCGCATGCGGCAGCGCGTCGGCGGCGAGCAGCAGCACGATGGCCTCGGGCACGTAACCGGCCAGCGCGGCATGCGTCTCGGTGGCGCCGAGCGCGCCGAGCCATTGCGCGGCCAGCGACCAGCGCTGCGCCAGCGGAGCGTCCGCATCGGACAGGGCGCGCTCGACATCGATGGTCAGGCCGGCGCTGTCGAGCGCCTTGCGCAAGGCTTCGCGCAGATCGCGCGCGTAGTGGCTGATGCCGAACGTCGGCGCACCCTCGCGCAATTCTTCGAACAGGTAATCGGCCGCGATCGGCGCAACTCCGGCATCGAACGGCAGGGCTTGCGCTTCGGCGAACGCTGCAAGCGCATCGGCGATCTCGGCGCGCAGCGCGTCGACGCCTGCATCGGACGCGAACAGCTGGCGGATCGCACGCGCACCGGCGCTGCGTTCCGGCCACTGCTCGGCAGCGGTGCCGGCGCGGCCGAAGGCCCAGAACGCCATCGCCAGCGCACGCGCGGCCGGCGGTTTCGCCAGCGGTCCTGCCTGCGCATGCAACGGCAGCAACGCGCGCAGGATCAGCGCGGCGTCGTGGTCGTGGATACCCTTCTCGTAACCTTCGCGGTAACGCGGCGCAGCGAACGCGCGCACGCTGCGCTCCAGCGCATCGGGCTCGGACAGTTCGCGCTGCAGCCGGTCGAGATCGAGACCTTCACGACCTTCGATCGCAGCCTGCAAGACCAGACCGGCGAGATATTCGGCGCGGGCGATGTCCGGCGATTCGGAATCCAGCGTCACCTGCCAGTAGGCGCGCAGGGTTTCCAGTTCGGGATCTTCGATCGGCGCGTAGAAGTCGGTGCCGGTCAGATGGATCGACAAGCCATCGCCGCGCGGCAGGATCGTCAGGTCCAGTGGCTGCGTGTTGACGCTGAAGCGGTGCCGCGGCCCGAGCCGGATCACCTGGCCGCCGCCCTCGAACAGGTCGCTGCGGTCGCGCAGGCTGCGCACCGACTGGTCGCGCACGGCCTTCAGCCGCGCTTCGACGTCGTCGGCCTTGACCGTATCGCGGTAGTCGCGCAGGCGCGTGGCGAGTTCGCGCAGCTTGAGGATCAGCGGATCGCCAGCGAAGAAAGCGTTGAGTTCGTCGGCGGTCTCGAAGCGTTCGGTGCGCCGCGGCAGGCCGTCGAGGATGCGCGTGGCGGCGTCGAACACCGCCTGCGCCTTGCGCTGGCGCGCGTCGAGCAGCGACTGCTTGTGCGATTCGAAGGTCTCCAGCAGTTCCTCGCGCTTGGCGAGGATGTCGCTGAGGAACTGCTCATGCTCGCCGAACTGGCCCTCCAGTTCCTCGAGCTGGACCATCAGCCGCGAGAGCTGTTCGTCGGCGCGTTCGGGATCGGTCGCCAGCGCCAGCGCGCCGGCGATCGCCTGGCCGAACAGCGCGAACTGCGCGCCGAACTGCGCGACGGCCTCGGCCGAGCCGAGCGTGCGGCGGCGCTGGTCGGCGCGCGCGCGGGTCTGGTTGAGCCGCGCGTACAGGCCCGAGATCGCATCGACCACGCGCGTGCGTTCGGTCGCGTCGTCGACCCTCAGCGTCGCCATCAGTTCCGACAGCATGTCCAGATCGCCCGACAGCGCCTGCATCTCGCCGATCGAGGCGGCGAGCGCCTTCGCCGTCGTCGCGGCCTGCGCTTCGGTATCCAGCGCCTGCAGCCGCTCCGACACCGGCTGCAGTGCGCGCTCACCGGCGAGGAAGGTCCCGGTCGCCGCGCCCACGGTCTCCTGCGCAGCCTGCAGCGCCTCGCCCATCGCATCGATGGCGTCGGTGTCGACGTAGCGCAGCTCGCGGATCGTCAGCAGATGGCCACGCTGCTTCGAGATCTCGTTCAGCGCCTCGACGAATTCCTCGATGCGGTTCCAGCTTTCGGGCTGCAGCCGGCCCAGCAGCGCGCGGTGCGCGGTTTCGGCCTCGCGCATCGCCGCGTCGGACTGGCGGCGGATGCCCTCGACCTTCTCGTACTCGTCGAGCACCGATTCGCCGGTCGCGGCGATCTCGTGCAGCAGCGCGCCCGCGCCTTCGCTGTCGGCGTCCTCCAGCCAGTGGTGGGTGTCGAACATGCGGCGGGTGTCGTGGACCAGCAGCTGGTAGCGCTGCAGCGACACGTCGCGGCCGTCGATGGTGCGCGCGAGATCGAGCAGGTTGGAGATGCCGCGCACCAGTTCCGGGTTGCCGATCCGTCCCATGAAGCTGTTGCCCACCGGCACGTGCGCGGCGAACTCGTCGCTGGTGAACGGCGTCTGCCAGACCTGCATCGGATGCACGCGCGTCGGCGCATCGCCCTCGGCATGGAACAGCACCATGCGGCCGTCGTGCAGCAGCGCGTAGCCGTGTCCGAACACCGGGTTCTGCAGTGCGCGCTGGATGGTGTTGTAGACGAACAGCGCCGACCGTCCCGCCGCGCGGTCGTAGAAGACGTACATCACGTCCTCGCCGTTGGGCGAGCGGATCGCGCGCTTGAACTGCATGCCGTCCATCTGCGCGTCGAATGCGCGATGGTCGCCGTTCTGCAGGTAGTAGCCGCCGGGGAAGATGATGCCGTGGTCTTCGGGCAGCTGGACGCAGGCCTGCACGATGGCGTCGTTGCGGACGATCTTGCCGGTGATCGTGTTGTAGATCAGCCCGCGCCACTGCTGCTCGCGGTAGGGCAGCACTTTGAGCAGGATCAGCGTGCCGACCTTGGCGAAATCGAAGGTCGCGTCGTCGATCGACTGGGTGCGGTCGTCGACCGGTTCGCTGTAGATGCCGGCGCCGGTCTCGGTGTTGTTCTCGACCTTGACCGTGAGGTCGCCGCCGGTGGTCTCGACGAACAGCGTGTCGAGGATGTTCAGGTGCGGATGGCGGCCATCGACCGCGAGCTCGCGGGTCGCGCGGGTCCATTCGAAGTCGAACGGCGGCGGCAGTGCGATGTCGCGCTCGCCGCGGGAATCGAGATAGCTCAGCTCGCCGCTGTTGGCGATCGACCAGCGGAACACGCGCACGTCGGTGCTGCGTTCGCCGATCTGGAACGCGGCCAGCAGCCGACCCTCGCGGACGATCAGCTGCAGCAGGCGGGCGTGCTTGTAGTAGGCGTAGAGCTCGGTGAAATCGTGGACGAAACCGGGCTGCGCCAGGAACGTGCCGGCGTGGTCGACCGGCACCACGTCGTAGCCGCCGTCGGCCTCGACCAGGCGATACAGGCCGAACACGTCCTCGATCCGGGTCTTGCTCTTGAGCCCGATGTAGACGTTGTAGCCGAACAGCACCTGGTCGCCGGGAATCTGCACGATGTCGCGGCCGACGCAGTTGTTCTCGGTGCGGATGCGGAAGCGTCCGATCACCTCCATGCGGCTGTCGCCGAACTCGGCGAGGCGGCGCGTGTTGAGCGACTCGGCGAGCGTGCGCAGGCGCGCGCCCTGCTCCACCAGGCGTCGGCGCAGCACCTCGTAGGCACCGCCGCGGGCGACGGCCTGGTCGATGTGGGCGTCCTGGGGCGCCGTCGCGGCGTCCCGGTTCTGTTCCTGTTCGGTCATCGGCTCACGATCCGGGCTGGCGCGGGCGCGCCGTCAAAGGCGCGCCCCGCGTTCGAGATGGCGACCTGGGCCGCATGCGGGTTCAGGCGGGATCGCCCTCGACGACGCGTCGCGCCGGCGTGCTGCCGCCGGGCGTCGCCGGCAACGCCGCGCCGGACACGCCGAGATAGCGCTGCAGCAGATCCTGCAGGATCGGGCTCTTCTCGGTCAGGCCTTCGATCGAGCGGCCCAGCGACACCGCCTTGACCACGTTCTCGAACATGCCACCGTCGCCGCCGATCAGATCGATGTCGGCATTGCGCAGTGCGGTCGCGATGACCTCGGCATTCTCCTTCGACACTTCCTTGCCGGCCTCGAATGCCGCCAGCGCCTGTTTGAGGCTGGTGTCGAGGGTCATGCGGAATTCCTCGTGGCCGCGCGCGGTGTCGCTGAGCGCGTCGATCGCACCGAACTTCCTGGTCAGGCCTTCGGCCTCGGCGAACAGCTTCTTCTCGATGACGCTGGCCTCGGCCAGGCCCAGCGATTCGGTCGCGCTGGCCTTGGCCTGGCCCATCTGCGCCTCGCCCTGTGCACGCGCGGCCAGCTGCTCGGCCAGCACCTTGGCCTCGGCCGAGCCCTGCTTGAGGTTGGCATCGGCCATCGCATCGACCACGCGGGCCTCGGCGATGCCGACCTTCTCGATCGCCGCCGCGCCCGCTTCCTTGACCTGGGCCTCGGCCAGGCCGGGCGCGGCGCGTTCGGCGCGCACGCCTTCGGCCAGCAGCTTCTTGGATTCGGCCTGCTTGCCGGACGCATCGAACTCGGCCTGCGCGAGCGTGGTGATCTCGACCGCGCGATGCCGCGCGGCGGTCTCGCGCGCCTCGGCTTCCTTGACCTGGCGCACCAGTGATTCCTGGGCCTTGGCCTCGGCGTCGAGGATGGTGACCTGCTTCAGGCGATCGGCCTCGGAGACCTCGCGCAGTTCCTTGATGCGTTCCTCCTCGGCCGCGACGGTGCGGTCGATCGAGATGCGCTCGCGGGTGATGTTGGCGACGTCCATGCGGCCCTGCTCGACCACCTTGTCGCGCTCCACGCCCTGCAGCTGCACTTCGCGGTCGGTCGTGACCTGTTCGAGCTTGCGTGCGCGCTCGACGCGCTCGGCCTCGATGGCGACGGCGCGCTGGCGGTTCTGCGCGGCCACTTCGACCTCGCGCAGACGGTTCTCCTCGCGGATGTCGATCAGCTGCTGCGCCTCGATGCGCGCGTTCTCCGACATCTGGCGCTGCTCTTCCTGCACCTTCTGCGTCTCGGCGGTCTCGCGCGCCTGGATGGTCTCGATCTCGCGCTTCTGCCGCGCCTCGGCCTCGGCCTGCTGGCGCTCGAGCGCGAGCGTCGCCTCGCGGGTCTCGACGTTCTTCTTGGTGATCGCCAGGCGCTCGTTCTGCTCGAGCTCGTTGGTGACCACGTTCTGCGACGCGGTCAGCTCGGTGATCTTGCGGATGCCCTCGGCGTCGAGGATGTTGTACGGATCGAGCACGTTCTTCGGCGTCTGCTCGAGATAGTCGATCGCGACGTCCTCGAGCACGTAGCCGTTGAGGTCGTTGCCGATGACCGCGATGATCTCGTCGCGGAATTCCTGGCGCTTCTCGAACAGGTCGGTGAAGTCGAACTTCTTGCCGACCGTCTTCAGCGCCTCGGAGAACTTGGCGTTGAACAGCTCGTCGACCGCGTGCTTGTCCGATGCGCGGTCGGCGCCCAGCGCCTTGGCCACGCGCAGCACGTCGGCCTGGGTCTCGTTGACGCGCAGATAGAACGCGACCGCGATGTCGGCGCGCATGTTGTCGCGGCAGATCAGGCCTTCCTTGCCGCGGCGGTCGATCTGCAGCGTGATCAGGCTGATCTTCATGTGCTCGGCGCGGTAGAGCACCGGGATGATCAACGCACCGGTGAAATGCACCTTCGGCTGCGCGCTCATGTCGTTGACGATCAGCGCGGTGCCCTGATCGACCTTCTTGTAGAAGGCCTTGAACAGGCCCGCGATGCCCAGCAGGGCGACCAGCAGCACTCCCAGGCCGATCAGGAAGGGGGCGATCGTGGCAACGCTCATTGCAGCTCCTTGCACATGAGACCCGCGGACGCGGGCCGTGGGATCAAAGGGTTCGGTACCGGGTTTCGGGCAGCACGCGCCAGACGTGCATGGCGGCGTCGAATTCGACGAGCACCACGCGGTCCCCACGGCGCAGGTCGGTGCCCGCATCGGCGCGCACCTGCAGGATCAGGCCGGCGCCGCCGTCGTCGACATCGGCCATGCCGACGTGTTCGGACACCAGCGGCGTGCGCACCACCGCGACCTGTCCGAGCAGCGACTGCTGCGCCGGCGTGCGCCGCGCCAGCAGCCAAAGACGCACCGGGCGCAGCACGGCGGAGGCGATGAACACCGATGCGACGAACGCGACCAGCGCGACGCCGCTGCCGACCGGCCAGCGCAGCCAGCCGGCGAACTGCCCGAGCACGAACAGATGCACGAAATAGGTCAGGAACCAGGCGATGAAGGCGACCAGGGTGACGACCAGCATCAGCGGCAGCCGGTCCAGACCGACCCGGCCGAGCATGCCGGCCAGGCCGCTGGTTTCGCCCAGTTCGACGGCGTCGAGGCCGTCGAGATCCAGATCCACGAGACCGGTGGCCGCGAGCAGCCAGTAGATCGTGCAGAACGCCAGCACGATGCTGTAGACGAGCGTGGGATAGCCCAGCGCTGTACTCAAGAATTCCGCCATCCCCGGTGCCCGCTCCCTGTTGCGGACCGCGTTCGCGGCCGCTCCCCATCCATCGTTCCTATCATGCCAGCGCGACGGGGCGTGGCGCCATCGCGGGATCAGTCGTGCGATCCCCGCGCGTGCGGGGGACGCCGGGGCGCGGTATTCGATGCGGATTTCGCGGTGGCCTTCGGGCACGTCCGGCTCGACGGGCAATTCGCCGGCGCAGCCGGGATACCGGCCTGCCGCAGCGCCTTGCCCGAAGCCTCCAGCTGCACTGCGGGAACGTCCGGATCGCGCGTCAGCAGCCTGTAGTCACGCGTCAGCGCGTCACGCGTGACCTCGGCCACTCTTGTGTCAGGAAACGCCGCGCCCGCATCGGATGCGTGACCAGGATCCACAGGGCGCGGATGCGACGCTGTGTCCGCCGCCTCAACCCGATACGTCGACGACGACATCCGGTGCGCATGCGAACAGGCGCGTGCCGGGTTCACGGTCGACGCGCCAGCCGCCGGCGAACGCGGTGAAGGCCGGCAGCACGCCGGCGGTCTCGCCGAACAGAAAGGCCGGCAGGCGCGGCACGCCCGGCAGGCGCACGACCGGGTGCAGGTGGCCGCCGAGCCGATAGCCTTCGGCATCCGCGCCATGCGCGGGGTCGTGCACGAACAGGAACGGCGCGAACGACAGCGCGGCGCCATGCAGATGGATGCCGAGCGCTTCGGCGCGTGCCGGACGGGCCGCGAGCGCGCGATCGTGGTTGCCGCCGACCAGTTCGACCGACAACGCCCGCTGCCCGTCGCGCCAGCGCAGCCATGCGTCGCGCCAGTGCGCGTCGTTGACCGCGGCGTGCAGCAGATCGCCCAGCACCAGCAGGCGCGTCGGGCGGGTCTGCGCCAGCAGCGCATCGAGCCGGTCGAGATCGTGCGCGGTGCCGCCCTTCGGCAGCGCGATGCCGGCGCGGCGGAAATGGTCGCCCTTGCCCAGATGCAGGTCGGCGATCGCGAGCAGCGACATCCGTGGCCACCACAGCGCGCGTTCGGGCAGCAGCACCAGCGATTCACCGGCCAGGGCGATGCCGAGGCTGCCGGGCACCGGCGTCTCAGCCACGGTTGCGTTTCTCCAGCTGCGCCGCGGCGCGCTGCACCCGCGTGCGCCAGTCCTCGGTGCTGAGCTGGCCGCGCAGCGACTCCGCCCACAGCGGGAACGACAGCGGCGTGAACGTCTTCAGCCGATGCAGGGCGAGCGTGCGTCCGCTGCAGTCCTCCAGCGTCTCGCGCAGGCGCACGACTTCCAGCTGCGCGGCGAACACCTCGCGCTCGGCGAGCGCCAGCAGCATGTGGTCGGGATCGTGCCGGCGCAGCACGTCGAACAGCAGGCCGCTCGAGGCCTGCAGCTGGCGCATCGAACGCGGCGCGCGGCCCGGCAGCGACGGCGGCAGCAGGCCGGCGACGCGGGCGATGTCGCGGAACTGGCGGCGCGCGAGTTCGGCGAGGTTGAGGCTCTCGCGCAGGTCCTCGAGCAGCGATTCGGGCGTCAGCAGCCCTTCGATGTCTTCGACCGCCAGATCCACGTCCTGCGCGGGCGACAGCACCAGCCCGTAGTCGTTGGCCGCGAACGTGAAGCTGTTGGGATGCCGCCGCCCCCAGCGCAGCGACCACAGCGCGGCGAGCCCCTCGTGCACCTGGCGCCCGGCGAAGGGATACAGGAACAGATGCCGGCCGCCGCGCACATGGATCCATTCCACCAGCAGGCGGCCCGGTGCCGGCAATGCCGACAGGCGCTGCTGCAGATCGAGCAGACGCCCGATCGCGCGCAGTTCCGGCACGTCGCGTGGTGCCTCGAACAGCCGTTCGACCTCGTGCGCCAGCGTGCCCGACAGCGCCATGCGCCCGCCCGACCACTTCGGCACGGTGCCGCTGCCGGACTTCGCGATGCGCACGTAGGCGGTCATGTCCTCCAGCCGCACCAGTTCCAGTGTGCGTCCGGCGAACTGGAACCGGTCGCGCGGCCGCAAGCGACCGATGAAACTCTCTTCCACCGAGCCCAGCCCGCCGCCGCGCATCAGCTTCACCCGCACCGCGCCGTCGCTGGCGATGGTGCCGATCGACAGGCGATGGCGCAGCGCGATGCGCCGGTCCTCGACGCGATAGACACCGTCTTCGCCGCGCACGACGCGGCGGAAATCCGGGTAATGCGCGAGCGCCGTGCCGCCCTGCACGACGAAATCGAGCACCGCGCGCCAGGCGGTCGGGTCGAGCGCGCTAAAGGCATGGGTGTCGCGTACTTCATCGAACAGCGCGTCGGCCTCGAAGCCGCCGCCAAGTGCCAGCGTCACGCAGTGCTGGGCCAGCACGTCGAGGCTGAGCACCGGCGGCGGTCGCGATTCGATGGTGCCGGCCGCGACCGCGGCGCGCGCGGCGGCGTATTCGACGAGCTCCAGCGCATGCGTCGGCACGCAGACCACGTGCCCCGCTTCGCCGGGACGATGCCGGGCGCGGCCGGCACGCTGCAGCAGGCGCGACACGCCCTTCGGGCTGCCGATCTGCAGCACCTGGTCGACCGCGGGAAAATCCACGCCGAGATCCAAACTGGACGTCGCGACGACGCAGCGGATGCTGCCGTCGCGCAAGCCCTCCTCGGCCGCGGCGCGCAGTTTCGGATCCAGCGAACCGTGATGCAGCGCCAGGGTTTCGGGCGCTTCGGGCCAGACCGCGTTCAAGGCGCGATGCCACAGCTCGGCCTGGGAGCGCGTATTGGCGAACAGCAGGCTGGTGCGTTCGCGCATCAGCCGCTCGAGCACGCGCGGCAGTTGCGCCAGGCCGAGATGGCCGCCCCACGGGAAGCGTTCGTCCTCGCCGGGCAGCAGGGTGTCGAGCGTGAAGCGCTTCGGCGCGACGCCCGCGACCAGCGGCGCCTCCGGCAGATGCGGCAACAGGGCGTCGCGCGCCTCGTCCAGATTGCCGAGCGTCGCCGACACGCCCCAGATGCGCAGCGCCGGATTCATCCGGCGCAACCGCGCGAGCGCCAGCTGCAGCAACACGCCGCGCTTGTTGCCGAGCAGTTCGTGCCACTCGTCGACGACGACGCATTGCAGCTGCGCCAGTTGCGGCGCGGTGTCGGCATAGGACAGCAGCAGCGACAGCGACTCGGGCGTGGTGACGAGCACATCCGCTTGGCCGCTGCGCGCCAGACGCCGGTCGCGCGCGCTCGCGTCACCGGTGCGCATCGCGACGACCCAGTCCAGACCGAGCGCCTCGATCGGCGCGCGCAGCGCGCGCGTCGTGTCGACCGCGAGCGCGCGCAGCGGTGTGATCCACAACACCTTGAGGCTGCCCGGCGGCCGCGATGGCGGTCGCTTGCGCGGCTTCGAATCCGTCGCAGGACGCGGCGCGGATGCGAGCGCCTCGAGCAGCGGCCCACCGATCGCGGCCAGGGTCTTGCCGCTGCCGGTCGGCGTCTGCAGCAGGCCGGACTCGCCGGCGAGATAGCGCCGCCAGACCTCGCGCTGGAATGGCGCCGCGGTCCAGCCCTGCGCTTCGAACCAGGCGCGCAACGGCGCGTCGGGGCCACGCAGGCGCTTCAACGGCTATTCCCGTGGCAGCGCGCTTGCGCGCGACGATGCGTTCCCGAGCCATTTTCTTCGCGCGCAAGCGCGTTCCCAGACGAGCGGCTCATCGCGCCAGCGCCTTCAGCGTGTCCAGCCGGTCTGCCTGCGCCATCGGCTTGTCATGGCGCCAGCGCAGGATCCGCGGGAAGCGCACCGCGATGCCGGACTTGTGCCGCTTCGACACGTTGACCGCCTCGAAGCCGAGCTCGAACACGTGGTGCGCACGCACCGAACGCACCGGGCCGAACCGTTCGAGCGTATGTGCGCGGATCCATCGGTCGAGGGCGAGGATCTCGCGGTCGTCGAGGCCCGAGTAGGCCTTGGCCACCGGCACCAGCGTGTCGCCGTCCCAGAGGCCGAAGGTGTAGTCGGTATAGAGGGTGCTGCGTCGGCCGTGCCCGGCCTGCGCATAGAGCAGCACCGCATCGATGGTCAGCGGATCGATCTTCCACTTCCACCAGTCGCCGCGACGCCGACCGGTCTGGTACGGCGCGCCGGCACGTTTGAGCATCAGCCCCTCGACGCCACGATCCCGTGCCTCCTCGCGCAACTGCGCCGCCGCTGACCAGTCCGCGACTTCGACACGTGGCGAGACCACGATGCGCGGATCCCCATGCGCTGCGATCAACGTTTCCAGCGCTGCGCGGCGCTCGTGCTGCGGCCGCGCGCGCCAGTCCTCGCCGTCGCGCTCGAGCAGGTCGTAGACCTGCAGCCGGACCGGTGTATCGGCCAGGGTCTTCGGGCCGGGCTTGAGCCGCTGGATGCGGGTCTGCAGCGCGGTGAACGGCAGCGGCGCATCGTCGCCGGCCCGCCACGCGAGCAGTTCGCCGTCGAGCACCACGCCATCGGGCAACGCCATCGCCGCCGCCTCGATCTCGGGAAAGCGTCCGTCGAGCCGCTCCTCGCCGCGCGACCACAGCGCGACCTCGCCATCGCGGCGCAGCAGCTGCAGGCGGATGCCGTCCCACTTCCATTCGAGCAGCCAGTCGTCGATCGGCCCGAGCGCGCGCGCGACGGCATCGGGATCGTTGGCGAGCGCGACGATGTCGGGCATCGTCTCCGCATCGTCCTCTTCGGCAGGTGCCGCATCGGGCAAACCCGCTTCCGCGCGCAGCGCCGACTCCAGTGGCGAGGCGAGAAAGAACGGATACGGCTGCTGGCGGTCGCCGGGCAGTTCTTCGGGCGACAGCAGATCGCGCAGGAAATCCGGCGTCGGCGTCCAGCCGCCGAGCATGCGCTGCGCGAGCCGCGCGATGTCGATTCCAGTGAGTTCGGCCAGCGCCTGCTGCACCAGCCGCTGCGACACGCCGACGCGCAGAGCGCCGGTCAGCAGCTTGTTGAACAGCAGGCGCTCGTCGAAGCGCAGGCTGCGCCAGGCCTCGACGACGACCGCACGGCGGATGTCGACGTCTTTGTTCGCGACCGGCAGCAGGCGCGCCTCGATCCAGTCGGTGAGCGCGATGTCGGGCGATGCGTCGGCGGGATCGTCGAGCAGCAGCGCCAGCGTCTCGGCGAGATCACCGACCTGGTCGTAGCTGTCGTCGACCAGCCAGTCGGGCGTGGCCGACTCGACCGCGATCCACTCGCGCAGTTCGCGGGTGTTGGCGATCTTCCGGCGCGCACTGGCGACCTTGCCGCCCGACAGCAGGTACAGCGCCCACGCCGCATCGCGCGGCGGCGCCTCGCGGAAGTAGCGGATCAGCGCGGCGCGCTTGTCGAGCGTGGCGGTGCTCTGGTCGAGCTCGCGGTAGAGCTGAGCGAAGCGCTTCATGCGCATGCCCTCGCTGTGCGGCTGCCAAGCTCCGTTGGGTGACCAGGCAATTCTCTCGACCCGTCATTCCTGAGAAGGCGGGAATCCATAGACGTTGAAGCTGTAACGATTGAAGTCCCTGGATGACCAGCCATTCGGCTGTTAAAAGCCCCGCCTTCGCGGGAATGACGGGCCATAGATATCGCTTTTGCGGATAGGGTTGCCGTTGCGGGTTGAGCGACTCGTCTGATCCCCTTTACCGCTGGAAGCGGAAAAGCGAAAGCAAGTACAAAGCTTTCGCACGCTGCGCGCGCGAGTTCCTTTTTGACGGGCCAAAAAGGAACCAAAAACCCCCTTCGCCGGACGCGATCCGCCGCGATACGGCCGCGGCGGTCCCCTGCGCTTCTCGGCCGGCGGGGCACGCAGCCCAAACTCGCTGCGCTCAGACATGGGCTGCTCTTCGACCCCGCCGTCCTGCGATGCTCGGCTCGCTCTACGGCTCGAGTTGAAATCAAAGGCGCAGGGCAAAAGCCAGAGCAGAGCCAGAACCAGAGCGAAGCCGAAGCCGAAGCCGAAGCCGAAGCCGAAGCAATGCTGCCGCCGCTCACTCCTCCCCCCCGAAATCCGTCCGGAACGCCTCGGCCGCGATCCCGTCCTCGCGCAGCGCGCGGATGATCGCGTCCGTGTTGCCGTGCGTGGCGATGACCCGTGATGCGCCGGTTTCGCGCACGGTACGCATCAGGTCCGGCCAGTCGGCGTGGTCGGACACGACGAATCCGCGGTCGTAGTTGCGGCGGCGCCGGTTGCCGCGCAGTCGCATCCAGCCCGAGGCGAAACCCTGCTGCGCGCGGCGGAAGCGGCGGATCCACGCGCTGCCCGCGGCCGAGGGCGGCGCGAGCACCAGCCTGCCGGCGAAATCCGCCGCCTTGCCGGTGTCCGACACCGGCAGCGTCCCGATCATGGCGACGCCCGCGCGGCGGTACACCTCCACGCCGGTCGCGACCGCGCCGTGCAGCAGCACCGGTTCGTCGGTATGCGCCGCGAGTTCGGCCAGCATGCGCTGCGCCTTGCCCAGGGCGTAGCAGTAGAGGATCGCGGCCTCGCCGCGCTCGGCGCAGTGGTCGCGCCAGGCGACGATGTCGCGTGCGACTTCGGACGTTTCCGGCCAGCGGTAGACCGGCAGGCCGAACGTCGCCTCGGTGATGAAGGTGTCGCAGCGCACGACCTCGAACGGGGCGCAGGTCGGGTCGTGCTGGCGCTTGTAGTCGCCCGATGCCACCCAGACTTCGCCGTCGACCTCGACGCGCACCTGCGCCGAGCCCAGCACGTGGCCGGCCGGATGCAGTGACACCGTCGCCCGTCCCATCGTGAAGGGCACTCCGTATTCGTGCGCCGCGTAGATCTGTTCGCCGAGCCGCCATTCGAGGATCGGTAGCCCGACGCGGGTGGTGTGGTAGGCGCCCATGCCCGTCCGGGCGTGGTCGCCGTGGCCGTGGGTGATCACCGCACGCGGTACCGGACGCCAGGGGTCGATATGGAAATCGCCGGCCGGGCAGTACAGCCCTTCGGGGCGCAGCTGGATCAGATCGTGGGACGCGTCGGCCATCGGCGCAGTCTGGATAGCGGCTTGTGCAGGAGGCGCCAAGCCTCCGCCACGCGCGTCTCGGGCCTTGCGACGCACTGTCGCCGGCGCCGGCGACAGCTCAGAGCGCGTCGTCGTCCGGTTCGTCCCCGCCGCGCGTCGGCCGCCAGCTCCAGGCCAGCGTGTCGGACAGCATTTCGCCGGTCAGCGGCTTGCGCAGGAAGCCGTCGAAGCCGGCCGCGCGGGCCGCCGCTTCGGCATCGGCGTCCGCGCGCGCGGTGACCGCGACCATCGGTTGCACGAAGCCGTGCGCGCGCATCATGCCCGCGAGCGTCAGCCCGTCGATGCCGGGCAGGTCGAGATCGAGCAGCGCCAGGTCGAAGGTCCGCATCGCGATCTCGGACAGGGCACCCAGGCCATGCATCACGTGCACCACTTCGTGCCCCTGCGACTCCAGCAGGCCGACGATGACCTCCGAGACCGTCTGGTCGTCCTCGACCAGCAGGATGCCCAGCCCCACCGCGGCGGTGATGCGCTCGTGGCCGATGTCCAGGAGTTGCGGCGGCGGATCGGACACGACCGGCAACGGCAGCACCACGCGGAACCGCGTGCCTTCGCCGGGCGTGCTCTCGACGTCGATATGCCCGCCCATCGCCGCCGACAGTTCCTGGCTGATGGCCAGACCCAGACCACTGCCGCCGTAGCGCGATGCGGTCCGGGCGCCCTCGGCCTGCTCGAACCTCCGGAACAGGCGCTCGCGCTGCTCGGCGTTGAGTCCGGGGCCGGTATCGCTGACGACGAACTGCAGGCCCCCGTCGGCGCCGCCGCTCACGTGCAGGCCGACGCTGCCGCGTTCGGTGAACTTGACCGCGTTGCCCAGCAGGTTGAGCAGGATCTGGCGCACGCGCCCCGGATCGCCGTGCACCCAGGCCGGCACGTCGGGCTCGACGACGGTGTCGAAGCCCAGCAGCTTCTGCCGCGCCATCGGCGCGCACATCGCGACGGCGTCGTGCACCAGGCGCGCGACTTCGAACGGCTGCGGATCGAGCTGCAGCTTGCCGGCCTCGATGCGCGCCAGGTCGAGCGCGTCGTTGACGAGCCGCATCAGGTGGTCGCCCGCGCGGCGGATGGATTCGGCATAGCCGCGCTGGCGCGCGTCCAGCGGCGTGTCGAGCAGCAGTTCGCTCATGCCGAGCACGCCGGTCATCGGTGTGCGGACCTCGTGGCCCAGCGTCGCGAGGAAACGCGTCTTCGCCAGCGAGGCCTGTTCGGCGAGATCGCGCTTGTCCTCGGCGAGTTGCCAGGCGTGGCGCCGCTTGAGGCGTCCGCGATAGGCGTGGGCTACGCGCCACACCACGAACCCCACGACCAGCAGCGCCAGCAGCAGCGCCCAGGGCGTCCGCCACCACGGCGGCGCCTGGTGGATCGCCAGCGGCGCCAGTGCGGTCCACGCGCCGTCCTCCGTCCGCGCCTCGACGTGCAGGGTGTAGCGCCCGGGTTCGAGACGCGGAAACACGCGCTCGGCGGTCGCGTCCGCATCCACCCATTCGGACTCGTATCCCTCGAGGCGGAACCGGTAGTGATGCGCGTGCGCGCCGGTGAACGACAGCAGGCGCGCGACCGCGCGCAGGTCGCGGTCGCCGTGGCGCAGTTCGATCGGGCCGTGGATCGGCAGTTCGAACACGTCGTCGCCGCGGCGCAGGTCGAGGGTCTCGATCACCAGCGGCGGCGTTTCGTCGCGCCCGTGCACCTGGCGCGGATGGAACAACAGCAGGCCCTCGCCGGTTCCGACCGCGAGATGGCCGTCGCGCGAGACACCGATCTGCTGTTCGCTGAATTCCTGGCTGGGCAATCCGTCGCGCACGCCGTAGACACGCATGCGCGCATTCGACGGATCGAAACGCACGAGTCCGCGCACCGTCGTGATCCAGACCGTGCCTGCCGCGTCGATGGCCATGCCGCCCGGCATGACCTGCGGCAGCCCGTCGGCCGGGCCGAACGCGAATCGCGGCGTAAGCGCCGTGCCGTCCCAATGGAAGGCCTCCAGCGTGCCCGGGCCCGCGAGCCAGACGGTGTCCGCGCCCTGCTGCACGAGCGCGCTGACGGTCCGCTGCGGCGCACCGGGCACGGGCGCAAACGCACGCGCCCTGGCGTTCCACGCATAGACGCCGCGTGTGGTGGTGAGCCACAGCCCGCCGTCGGGTCCGCGCACGATGTTCATCGGCCGGACCAGCGGCGGTATGCCACGGCCATCGCCCGACTGGACCGACGCGATCACCCGGCCTTCGGGCGTACGCGCCTGCAGGCCGAGATCGCTCGCGAACCACAGGGTGCCGTCATCCTGCTCGACGATGCTGTCGATGTGCTGGCCGCCGGGCGCGGGATCCGCCTCGTCGTCCTGGTGCCAGCGCCGGACCACGCCGGTCGCCGGATCGAAGCGCGCCAGCTGGCGCCAGCAGCCGATCCACACGATGCCGGCGCTCGTCTCGTAGACGCTGCGGTTGACCTGGTTGCCGCAGGCCTGCGACAGACGGTGTTCGATGACGCCTGTCGCCGGGTCGAGGTGATCGAGCACGCCGCCGTTGCCGACCAGCCAGAAGCCGCCGCTGGAGGCCGGCGCAACGCCGTGGACGAAGGCGTTCGCCGGCGTCGTCGGGTCCGATACGCGGCGTTGCAGCACGGTGAAGTTGCGCCAGTTCGCCGGCAGGTACCACAGGCCCGCATCCGTGCTCGCGAACCACAGGCCGCCTTCGCGGTCCTGGAAGGCGGACGACCACGACGGACGCACCGCGCCGCGGCTGGCGAAACTGAAGAGCGGCACGTCCTCGATGCGGCCATCGAGTTCGCGCGCGAGCCCGCTGCGCGTGTCGAACCAGCGCGCACCCTGCCGGTCCTGGACCAGCATGTGCAGCACGGGTTCGCGCAGGACCGGATCGACCTGGGCCATGACCTCGGCGCGCCCGTCCACGCGTCGGCGCACCGTGCCGGCCCCCGGGGCCCCGATCCACAGATCGCCCTGCGCGTCGAACACCAGACCGTTGACCATGCGCGAGACGGTCGCCGGCATCGCCACGCGGTCGAAGTCCCGCCCGGTCCATCGCGCGACGCCGTCCTTGGTGCCCACCCACAGGCTGCCGTCGGATTCCACCGCGAGATAGCCGACACCGTTCGACGGCAGGCTGCGCGGATCGTCCGGATCCGACACGAACCGCCGCAGGCCGCCGTCGGGCGCGAGCCGGTAGAGGCCGGACTCGGCGCTGCCGAACCAGACCGCGCCGTCGGGCGTCGACATCACCGCCCAGACGTCGTCGACACCGATCTCGGGATGGGTGTCGTGGGTGTAATGGGTGAACGTCGTGCGCTGCGCATCGAGCATCGAGAGGCCGCCACGACGCGTGCCCGCCCAGACCCGATCCTGCGCATCGACGTGCACGGTCCAGACGTAGTTGTCGCCGAGGCCGTCGTCGATCCGCCAGATACGGAACCCCACGCCGTCGTAGCGCGCCAGGCCGTCGCGCGTCGCGATCCACAGATACCCCTGCCGGTCTTCGGCCAGCGCGTTCACCCGGTTCGACGGCAATCCGTCGAGCACGCCGATCTGGCGCGGCTGCGGCATGCTGACGGTGACCGAATCGCCCGCCCACGCGCCTACCGTGCAGGCCCACAGTCCGCACCACAGAGCCGCCAGCACCATCGCCGCAAAACGCATCCCGCTCCCCGAACGCCCCACCGCGCGTTGGCCGCGCGTCCCGGGGGCATCCTCGCAACGCTGCGTTGTCACCGCAAGTTGCGCGGCATCGGCGGCCCGCGCCTAGAATCGGTGCGACCGCCCGCCCCGCTGCCATCCGGATCCTCCGATGCGACTGCCGTGCCAGCTCTTCCTGTCCGCCTGCCTGTTGTTGGGCATGGGCGCCTCCGCGTCGGCCGCGCCGGCGCGCTATGCCCTCGATCCGGTCCATACGCGCGTGCAGTTCGCGATCGACCACGCCGGCTTCTCGAAGGCGATCGGCACGGTCTCGGGCAGCACCGGCACGCTGGTGTTCGATCCCGACGACTGGCACGGCGCGCGCGTCGAGGTGTCGATCCCGATCGCGCGCGTCGACCTGGGCGATGCGAAATGGAACCAGGCGACGCTGGCGCGCAACCTGCTCGATGCCGAACGCAATCCGGTCGCGACCTTCGTCTCCACCCGCATCGAGCCGATCGACGCGCAGCGCGCGATCGTGCACGGCAACCTGACCCTGCGCGGCGAAACCCGCGAGGTCGCGCTGCAGGTCGTGCTCAACGGGCTCAAGCGCCACCCGCTGCCGCCGTTCCGCCGCACGGTGGGTTTCTCCGCGACCGCGGCGCTATCGCGCGCCGACTTCGGCATCGATGCCTGGCCATCGATGATCGGCGATGCGGTCGAACTGCGGCTCGAAGTCGAGGCCACCCGCAGCCGCGGCGCTGCGGATGCCGCCGCGGACGCAGACGAGGTGGACGATGCAACCGATGCGCCGACACGCGACGTGCCGGACGCCGATGTCCCTCTCGACGATGTGCCGGCTGAAGACGTGCCGCAGGCGCACCCGACGCCATGACCCTGCGCAACACCGCGGCGCGCTGGGGCGGCGTCAGCCAGCTGCTGCACTGGCTGGTCGTGCTGCTGATCCTCACGACCGGCGCGCTGGGCCTGCTGATGGGCGACATGCGCAACAGCCCGACCAAGATCGAGATCTATGCGCTGCACAAGTCGCTGGGCCTGACGATCCTCGCGCTGGCGACGCTGCGGCTGCTGTGGCGCCTGTACGCAGGTGCGCCGCGCCCGGTGCCCGGCACGCCGCGCTGGCAGGACCGGCTCGCCTCGATCACCCACGGCCTGCTGTACGGCCTGCTGTTCGCGATCCCGCTCAGCGGCTGGACCTTCAATTCCGCCGCCGGCTATCCGCTGCAGTGGTTCAAGCTGTTCAACCTGCCGGCGCTGGTGGCGCGGGATGCCGAACTGCGCCAGATCGCCGGCAACGTGCACGCGTTGCTGTTCTGGACCCTCGTCGGCCTGGCGCTGCTGCATGCCGCGGCCGCGCTCCATCACCATCTGTTCAAGCGCGACGACACATTGGCGCGCATGCTGCCGCGCGGCTGGCTTCGTCCGCGCACTCCGATCTCCACTCCGCAGGACTGATTCCATGCGCATGTTCCGCTTTCTCACCCTCGGCGCGCTGACCGCCGCGCTCGCCCTGCCCGCCTTCGCCGCCGACTACGTGCAGGCGCCGGGTTCCTCGCTGGCCTTCGCCGGCAAGTACCAGGGCGAGACGTTCTCCGGCACGTTCCCCGGCTTCCGCACCACGGTCAGCTTCGATCCCGCGAACCTCGCGGCCGGCACGCTGTCGGTGACGATTCCGCTCGCCACCGCGACCACGCAGAACGTCGACTACGACGCCGAGATGCGCGGCAGCGCGTTCTTCGACGCCACGAAGTTCGCGCAGGCGACCTACACCGCGACCGGCTTCCGCGATCTCGGTGACGGCCGCTACGCCGCCGACGGCACGCTGGAACTGCGCGGCGTGCGCAGGCCGGTGACCCTGACCTTCACCTGGACGCAGGGCGCGCGACCGCTGCTGTCGGGACGCGCCACCGTGCGACGCCTGGACTTCGGGGTGGGCGGCGGCGACTGGGCCGATACCGGCACGATCCCGAACGAGATCGCGGTCAGTACGCGGGTCTATCTGCAGCCGGCGAAGTGAATCCGCGCGACGCGCTCAGCGGCGCAGCCAGCGCCGCGCCGCGTCGGCATCGAACGGCCAGTCGAGTTCGCGTCCGTCGCGCGCATCGCGCAGCACCGGCACGCGCACGCCGTAGCGGCCTTCGAGGGCGTCGTCGTCGTCGATGAAGACGCTGTCGAACGCCGGCACGCCGGCCGCGGCGAGGACGTCCAAGGCCAGATCGCACAGATGGCAGTCGTCGCGCTGGTACAGGATCAGGGTGGGAACTGTCATGCCGCGTCGCGTCAGGCCTGCGTGCAGGCGCGGCCCGTAGAATAGCCCGATGGCAGTCAGCACCTTCGACCTCTACAAGATCGGCATCGGGCCGAGTTCCTCGCACACCGTCGGGCCGATGCGCGCGGGCGCGCGGTTCGTGCACCGCTGGCTGGAAGTGCCGGGGCGGCTGGACGATGTGTTCCGCGTACGCGCCGAGGTCTTCGGCTCATTGGCGCTGACCGGACGCGGCCACGGCACCGACAAGGCCGTGATGATGGGCCTCGAAGGCCACATGCCGAACAAGATCGATCCGGACATCATTCCCGACGCGCTGGCCCGCATCCGCGGCGACAGGCGCATCCGCCTCGGCGGCACGCACGAGATCGGCTTCGACGAGAAGTCGGACCTGGTGATGAACAAGCGGCAGAAGCTGCCGTTCCACACCAACGGCATGCGCTTCACCGCCTACGACGCCGAAGGCGCGGTCATCGCGACGCGCGACTACTACTCGGTGGGCGGCGGCTTCGTCGTCAACGAGGACGAGGCGGCCGAAGACCGCATCGTCGCCGACACCACCGACGTGCCCTATCCGTTCTCGAGCGGCGACGAACTGATCGCACAGGCGAACGCGCACGGCCTGAGCATCGCGACGCTGATGCTGGAGAACGAGAAGGTCTGGCGCAGCGAGGACGAGATCCGCGAGGGGCTGCGCGAACTGTGGGCGGCGATGCAGTCCTGCGTCGCGCGCGGCATCCGCCAGACCGGCACCCTGCCCGGCGGCCTGCACGTCACCCGCCGCGCACCGGCCCTGCATGCGGAGCTGTCGTCCAAGCCCGAAGCCGGCATGCGCGATCCGCTGACCGTGCTCGACTGGGTGAACCTCTACGCGCTCGCCGTGAACGAGGAGAACGCCGCCGGCGGCCGCGTCGTCACCGCACCGACCAATGGCGCGGCCGGCATCCTGCCCGCGGTGCTGCACTACTACGACCGCTTCTGCCCGAATGCGACCGAGCATGGCATCTTCGATTTCCTGCTGACCGCGTCCGCGGTCGGCATCCTCTACAAGGAGAACGCCAGCATCTCGGGCGCGGAAGTCGGCTGCCAGGGCGAAGTGGGCGTCGCGTGCTCGATGGCCGCGGCCGGCCTGACCGCCGCGCTCGGCGGCACGCCGAGCCAGATCGAGAACGCGGCCGAGATCGGCATGGAACACAACCTCGGCCTGACCTGTGATCCGATCGGCGGGCTGGTGCAGATCCCGTGCATCGAACGCAATGCGATGGGCGCGGTCAAGGCGATCAACGCCTCGCGCATGGCCTTCCGCGGCGACGGCAAGCACAAGGTCAGCCTCGACAAGGTGATCCGCACGATGCGCGACACCGGCCGCGACATGCGCGACAAGTACAAGGAAACCTCGCGCGGCGGCCTCGCGGTCAACGTCATCGAATGTTGAGGTAGTGCAGCCGGTGTCGCGCGGCAGCTGACCAAGCGGCGGCATCGGCAACGCTGCCGGCTTTCCAAAAGAAAACGGCGTACCGCGCCTGCGGTACGCCGTTGATGATGCCTCCCTGCCTCAGGCGTTGATCGACAGCGTCAGGCTGAACTGCCACGGCACCGGACTGGTCACCGGTTCGGGCGTGCGATGGGGATTGTCGTCGCCGAGCGCGAGACCGCCGTTGAAGCTGATCGCCATCAGCCCGGTGAAGAACGAGAAGATCTCGGCGAAGTGGGCGAGGAAATCCGGGCCGCCGTTCTTCAGCTCGTCGGTCGCGAGGATGAAGGCCTGGTCGACGTTCTGGATGTTGCCGTTCTTGTCGACGGCGATGAAGCCGCTGCCGTGTTCGTTCTCCAGCAGCACGTTGCCGTCGCGCACCGCGGCATCGAGCACGCGGCCGCCGCCGGCGAACTCCTGGAACGACAGGTCGCCGCGGGTATTGCTGTCGACGCCGGTGATCTGCACGCCGTAGTCGCCGTCGGTGATCGTCACCACCGACGCCACGGTCGCGCCGTTGCCGCCCTTGTCCCACGGCGTGGTCTCGATGGTGACCTTGGTGCCGTCGTCGAGCTGGAACGTGGTCTGGCCCCAGAAGTCGAAGGCGTGCTTGCCGTCGATCTCGACGTGCGGATCGCCCCAGATGCGGTAGTTCTCGCCGGTCCCCTTGTTGAAGACGATGACTTCGTCGTTGTCGCCGGCGGTGATGCGGTAGTTGTCGTTCTCGAACTGCACGCGGCCGTCGGCGGTGCGCTGGGTGCTGGCGGCGCTCTGCGCGGCCGGCAACTGGCCGCTGATGTTGACTGAGACGGAGACGCTGAGGGTGTCGGTCATGGGATGGCCCCTGGCTGGATGGAAACCGGATGACGCCATTCCACCGCGCGTGCGCTGCGCACGACACCGGGGCGCACCCGATCTAGGGTCCGCCCCAGTCCACGGCTCGACCGGCTTCCAGTGTCAGCCGACCTGCGCGTGGGTGATCGCCAGCACGTCGTCGAGCAGCGCCGCGGCGGTGACGTCCGCGCCGGCGCCCGGGCCCTGGATCACCAGCGGCTGTGCGCTGTAGCGATCGCTGTGGATCGCGACGCGGTTGTCGGTGCCATTGCCGGCGCACAGCGGATGCCCGGCCGGCAGCGCGCGCAGGCCGACGCGTGCGCCGTCGGCATCGAAGCGACCGACGAAGCACAGCCGCGCCCCGTCCGCCGCCGCCTCCGCGCGGCGCGCCTCGAGCGCCGCGTCGAGTACGCCCAGCGCCTCGTCGACATCCGCATCGGCGACGCGCGCGAGCGCCTCGGGCACCAGCGATTCCACCACCACCTCGTGCGCCGGCAATGCGATGCCCGCGGCGCGCGCGAGGATCAGCAGCTTGCGGCGCACGTCCTCGCCCGACAGGTCCACGCGCGGGTCCGGCTCGGTGTAGCCCGCCGCACTGGCCTCGCGCACCAGCGCCGAGAACGGACGGCGGCCGTCGTGGTGCGAGAACAGCCATGCCAGCGAGCCCGACAGCACGCCTTCGATCGCATGGATGCGGTCGCCGCCGTCGATCAGCGCACGCAGGCTACGCAGCAGCGGCAGGCCGGCGCCGACCGTCGCGCTGTCGCCATAGCGGCCACCGGTCGCGCGCGCGTCGCCGATCGCCTGTGCCCGGCCGAGATCGCCGCCGGTGCCGAGCTTGTTCGCGGTGACCACGTGCACGCCGCGGGCCAGCCATTCGGGATGCCAGTCGGCGACGGTCTCGCTCGCGGTCGCGTCGACGACGATGTCGCCCGGCTTCGGGCTCTCGCCTTCGGCCCACGGCGGAAATCCGGCGCGCCGGCGCGCAGCGGCGCGTGCCTGCGCGAGCGCGGCATACAGGTCGTCGCCACCGCCGACCTGGGTGCGCGAATTGCACAGCCATGCGAATTCGGGCAGCGCGACGCCCTGCGCGAGGAGCCGCGCATAGCGTTCGACGAACGCCGAACCGACGGTGCCGGTGCCCAGCAGCGCCAAGCGCGCGGGTCGCGGCTGCGCGCGGCGGCCCTGGCGCAACTGCACGACGGTACTCATGCCTCGACGCCGGCGCGAGACGGGCGCGTGGCCGCATCCAGCACGGTCGAGGCGCGGGCGAGGCCGGCCTCGATGTCGGCCAGCAGATCGTCCAGCGCCTCGATGCCGACCGACAGACGCAGCAGGCCGTCGGAAATGCCGGCCGCGGCGCGCGCTTCCGGTGTCATCGCCGCATGCGTCATCGTCGCGGGATGCGCGATCAGGCTTTCCACGCCGCCCAGCGATTCGGCAAGCGTGAACTGAGCCAGCCCGTCGACGAACGCGCGCACCACGTCGTCCTGCGCCACGCCGGGCGCGCCGGCGAGTTCGAACGAAAGCATCGCGCCGAAGCCCGACTGCTGGCGCGCGGCGATCGCGTGACCGGGATGGTCGAGCAGACCCGGATAGTGGACGCGCGCGACCGCCGGATGCGCGTCGAGCAGTGCGACCACGCCGGCGGTGTTCTCCTGGTGCACGCGCAGGCGCGCATCGAGCGTGCGCAGGCCGCGCAGGGTCAGGAAGCTGTCGAACGGCGAGCCGGTGATGCCCAGCGCATTCGCCCACCACGCGAGCTGCGCGTGCAGTTCGGCATCGCGTGCGATCACCGCGCCGCCGACGACGTCGCTGTGGCCGTTGATGTACTTGGTCGTCGAATGCAGCACCACGTCGGCGCCGAATTCGATCGGCCGCTGCAGCGCCGGCGACAGGAAGGTGTTGTCGACCACCGCCAGCGCGCCCGCGCGGTGCGCGGCCTCGATGACGAAACGCAGGTCGGTGATGCGCAGCAGCGGATTCGACGGCGTCTCCAGCAGCACCAGCTTCGGCTGCGTGGCCAGCGCTTCGGCCAGTGCGCGCGGATCGGTGAGGTCGGCGGTGACCAGTTCGAAGTGACCCTTGCGCGCCAGCGCATCGAACAGGCGCCAGCTGCCGCCGTAGGCATCGTGCGGCACGACCAGGCGATCGCCGGGTTCGAGCAGCGCATGGAGCACCAGCGTGATCGCAGCCATGCCGGTCGACGTCACCACGCCACCCGCGCCGCCTTCGAGTTCGGCCAGCGCATCGCCGAGCAGGTCACGCGTGGGGTTGCCGCTGCGGGTGTAGTCGTACTGCCGCTTCTCGCCGAAGCCGGCGAAGCTGAAGTTGCTCGACAGCACGATCGGCGGCGTCACCGCGCCATGGGCCGGATCGCGGTCGATGCCGGCGCGCACGGCGCGGGTCGCGGGCTGGCAGGGGGCGTGGGTCGGGGCGTGGATGCTCATGCGGGATCTCCGGAAGTGGGGGCACGCAATGCGGTCGCGAGCAATGCGTCGATGCGGTCGGTTTCCTTGAGGAAGGCGTCGTGGCCGTAGGGCGAGCGCAGCACGCGCAGCTGGCCGTTCGCCCCCAGCCCTTCGAGCAGCGTCACCGCATCGGCGAGCGGGACGAGGCGGTCGCCTTCGACGGCGACGACGGTCGTCGGCACGCGGATGTCGCGCGGATCGACGCGGTGCAGATCGATGGACTCCGACAGGCGCAGCCACGCAGTGACCGGCGTGCGCGAGACGTAGCGCGCACCGGCGGCGTCGAGGTAATCCTCGGCGGCGACGCGCACGCGGCCGTTCACCACTTCCGGCGCAGCGTCGAAACGCTCGGCGAATTCCTCCGGCGTGCGGTAGCTGAGCATCGCGAACTGGCGCGCCAGCGACAGGCCCTGCGCATCGGCGCACTGCAGCTGGCCCAGCGCCACGGCCTGCCGCTGCAGCGCGCGCCAGGCGGCCGCATAGGGATGCGCGCGATGCGCACCGCTGACCGCGACCAGCCGCTGCAGACGACCGGCATGACGCGCCGCGAACTGCAGGCCGACGAGGGCGCCATAGGAGTAGCCTACGAAGGCCTGCAGGCGCGCGATGCCGAGGGCGTCGAGCAGCGCGGCGATCGCATCGGCCTGGTCGGTGGTGTCGATCGGCGCGTCGAGTGCGCCGTCGGCGCCGACGAAATCGAAGGCCAGCAGACGCAGATGCGCCGGATCGAGGGTGCGGCCCGGTGCGACCAGATCCTCCAGCCAGCCGGCCTCGCCGTCGGCGGCATTCGCGGCCAGATGCCGATGCGCGGAGATGCCGCCGGCAACGAACACGACCGGCGCCGAGACCGGTCCGCGCAGTTCGTAGCGCAGCGTGACCGCGTGGCTGCCGGCATGACGGGTGGCGAGCCGCATCCCGATGCTGCCGCGCACGACGTCGTGCACGACCGGCGCGCCGGTCGTGAATGCAGGCGCATAGGCCGCATCGGATATGGGATCAGGGCGATGGACGGCGGTGTCGACGAGGCTCATGGCACGGGATTCCGGATGGACTGGGCCATCGCGTCTCGCGGGAATCACCGGAAGCCGCCTCTCGGCGGAACACGACGCCGGCGCGAACGCCGACACGGCATCACCATCTTCCGGTGGACACACAGGTCCCCGCAGGACTTGGCACCGCGATGGACGCCGCGCGAAGCGCGGATCCCATCAGGTTGCCCCGGCATCAAAGGGCCTGCCCCTCCGCCGGTCTCGATGGATGCCGTGCAGGTTGCCAGCGCGATCGCGGGATGTCAATCGCTTCATCCGGATGCAGCGATGGATAATTTCCGCTGCAACCGCCGACGCAGGCCGGGCCGCGCTCGGCATAATCCGCCGATGCGCATCGCCCTCCTGTTCGCGGCCGCCCTGCTGGCCGGCTGCACCACTGCCCCCACGCAGCCCGCCGCACCCGCGGCGGATGCCACATCTGCCGTCGCGACGGCCGACCGACCCGTGATCGTCGAAGCCTGGCGCTCGTCCGCGCACATGGGCGACGAACTGGATTCGCTGGCGACCTGGCCGACGCCCGAGGGCGGCACCTGGCTGATCGCCACGGCCAAGCGCGCGCACCAGTTGCGTGTATTCGATGCCGACACCGGCGCGATGCTGCGCACCGTCGGCGACCGCGGAACCATGCCGGGCACGTTCGACCGCCCCAACGGCATCGCGGTGCACGGGGATCTGGTGTTCGTCGCCGAGCGTGACAACCACCGCGTGCAGGTGTTGGCGCTGCCCGGTTTCACGCCGGTGGCCGCGTTCGGCGCCGACGAACTCCGCAGCCCCTACGGCCTGTGGGTCCACGAGACCGCGCCGGACACGTTCGAGGTCTACGTCACCGACAACTTCATGGACGGCGCCGACCATACGCAGGTGCCCGACTTCGCCACGCTCGACCGGCGCGTGCGCCGCTACCGCTTCGAGTGGCACGAGGGCGCCTCGACCAGGGCCATCGCACTCGGCAGTTTCGGCGCCACCGACGCGCAGACCGCGCTGCGCATCGTCGAGTCGATCGCCGGCGACCCGGCGCACGACCAGTTGCTGGTCGCCGACGAGGACATGCGCCACGCCGCGACCGTCCACGTCTACACGCTCGACGGCCGCCACACCGGTCGCGCCCTGCCGGCGGGCACGTTCGAGGCCGAACCCGAAGGCATCGCGCTGTGGTCGTGCAGCGTCGACGGCGGCTACTGGATCGTGGCGGACCAGTTGCGGCCGCGCACCGTGTTCCGGGTGTTCGAGCGCGCACGCCTGACGCCGGCCGGCAGCTTCACCGGGGCCCACGTCGCCGCGACCGACGGCATCGCGCTGCATCCCTCGCCCACCGCGCGCTTCCCGGCCGGCGCGCTTTACGCGGTCGACGACGACGCCTCGGTGGTCGCGTTCGACCTGCGCGAGGTCGCGGCCGCGCTGCGGCTCGATCCCGACTGCAGCCGCTGAGCCGGCAGATGCCCATGCGTCGATGGCAGGCGGTGTCCGCGCTACTGGCGATCTGCGCCTCCGCCGTCGTCGGGGCGCAGACCCGGTCGAGCGGCCAGTGGCCGGGCACCGTGACGCCCTCGCCCGTCTCCGTGCACGTCCCCGCCGCAGCATCGACGCATGCGCCGCGGGTCGAACTCGAACTGCGGCAACGTCCGGGCGGCACCGAGGCGACCGCAGTGAACCCGCTCGCCGGACCGGTCGAGGTGATGCTCGTCGCGGACGGTCCGCAGCCGGCCGCCGCGCCGCCCCTGCCCGCGCGCGCGACCGTGCCTGCAGGCGGCCGCGTCGTCGTGGCGCAGCTGCGCGACGGCGCCACCGGCGCGCGCCTGGCACTGCGGGCGATCCCCGGCCTGCCGGGCGCGCGCCCCCGCGACGTCGAATACCTCTACCCGCTGCGCGACACGCCGCTGCGCATCGCCCAGGGCTTCGGTGGCGGCGCCAGCCATGCCGATGCGGAGAACCGGCACGCGGTCGATTTCGCGGTCACGTCCGGCACGCCGGTGCTCGCCGCGCGCGACGGCGTGGTGATGCAGGTCGAGTCCGCCGCGACCGCGCGCCTCGACCCGCGCACGCCATTCGACCCTGCCGACGACCGCGTGCGCGGCAACTTCATCCGCATCCTCCACGACGACGGCACGATGGCGCTCTACGCCCACCTGCAGCAGGCCGGCGTGGTCGTCGCGCCCGGCAGCCGCGTACGCCGCGGCACGATCATCGGCTTTTCCGGCAATACCGGCCTGAGCAGCGGCCCGCACCTGCACTTCGTCGTCCAGCTCAACCGCGGCATGCGGCTCGAATCGCTGCCGTTCCGGATGGCCGGGCCGGACGGTCCGCTGCGCTTCGGACAGGTGCAGGCCGATGCGGCGCCCGCCGCGCCCTGAGCGGGCGGCGCGGCGGCGTATAATCGCCGGCTCCCCGATTCCAGCCTGCGCGCCTCCGCGCGGCCGCCCGCATGCCCGACGTCGCCACCGAAAGTTCCCGCCGCCGCACGTTCGCGATCATCTCGCACCCCGACGCCGGCAAGACCACGCTGACCGAGAAGCTGCTGCTGTTCGGCGGCGCGATCCAGATGGCCGGCTCGGTCAAGGGCCGCAAGGCCGCGCGCCATGCGACGTCCGACTGGATGGCGCTGGAGAAGGAGCGCGGCATCTCGGTCACCAGTTCGGTGATGCAGTTCCCCTACGAGGGCCGCATCGTCAACCTGCTCGACACGCCCGGCCACGCCGACTTCGGCGAGGACACCTACCGGGTGCTCACGGCCGTCGATTCGGCGCTGATGGTCATCGACGTCGCCAAGGGCGTCGAGGAGCGCACGATCAAGCTGATGGAGGTCTGCCGGCTGCGCGACACGCCGATCATGACCTTCATCAACAAGCTCGACCGCGAGGGCAAGGACCCGATCGACCTGCTCGACGAGGTCGAGACCGTGCTCGGCATCCAGTGCGCGCCGGTGACCTGGCCGATCGGCATGGGCCAGCGCCTGAAGGGCGTGGTGCACCTGATCACGGGCGAAGTGCATCTCTACGAGCAGGGCCGCAACTTCACCCGTCAGGATTCGACGATCTTCCCGTCGATCGACGCGCCGGGCCTGGCCGAGCGCATCGGCGAGAAGATGCTGGCTGATCTGCGCGACGAGCTGGAACTCGTCCACGGCGCCAGCCATCCCTTCGATCCCGAGGCCTACCGCGCCGGCCGGCAGACGCCGGTGTTCTTCGGCTCGGGCGTCAACAACTTCGGCGTTCAGCCGCTGCTGGACTTCTTCGTCGAGCATGCGCCGCCGCCGCAGACGCGGGCGACGACCACGCGCGACGTGGCCCCGCAGGAAGACAAGCTGACCGGCTTCGTGTTCAAGATCCAGGCGAACATGGACCCGATGCATCGTGACCGCGTCGCGTTCATGCGCGTGTGCTCGGGCCGGTTCGAAGCCGGCATGAAGGCCTTCCATCCACGCACCGGCAAGCCGCTCAAGCTCGCCAATGCACTGACCTTCATGGCCAGCGACCGCGAGATCGCCGCCGAGGCGTATCCGGGCGATGTCATCGGCATCCACAACCACGGCACGATCTCGATCGGCGACACCTTCACCGAGGGCGAGGACATCGCCTTCACCGGCATCCCGAACTTCGCGCCGGAACTGTTCCGCCGCGCGCGCCTGCGCGATCCGCTCAAGCTCAAGCAGTTGCAGAAGGGCCTGGCGCAGCTGTCGGAAGAGGGCGCGACCCAGTTCTTCAAGCCGCTGATGAGCAACGACCTGATCCTCGGCGCGGTCGGTGTGCTGCAGTTCGACGTCGTCGCCTACCGGCTCAAGGACGAGTACGGCGTGGATGCGAGCTTCGAGGCGGTGCAGGTCAACACGGCGCGGTGGATCCGCTGCAACGACGCGAAGAAGCTCGAGGAATTCCGCGACAAGCACGCGATGCACCTCGCCGTCGATGCCGCCGACCAGCTGGTCTACCTGGCGCCGACGCGGGTGAACCTGCAGCTGGCGCAGGAACGCGCCCCGGGCGTGGAGTTCCTGGCCACGCGCGAGCACGCGCACGCGGTGTCCGCGGACTGAGCCGCGCGGTCGTCGCCCGGACAGGGCGCCGACATCCGGCCATAATCGGCGGGGTCCTTCCCCCCGCCGGACGCCGATGAACGCCCCCACCCTGACACTGCGCCAGAAGCGCGAAGAGCTCGCCAGCGCGCTGACCCACGGACTCGGCGCGACCGCCGCACTGGCCGGTGGCGCGGTGCTCATCACCCTGGCGGCGCTGTACGGCAACGGCTGGCAGCTGGGCGCATCGATCGTGTTCGGCGTCTCGCTGCTGCTGTTGTACCTGGCGTCCACGCTGTACCACGCGATCAGCCATCCGGTCGCCAAGGGCCGGCTCAAGGTCTTCGACCATTGCGCGATCTACCTGCTGATCGCCGGCACCTACACGCCGTTCACGCTGATCGGCCTGCGCGGCACGCTGGGCTGGTGGCTGTTCGGCACGATCTGGACGCTGGCGCTGGCCGGCGTGGTGTTCAAGCTGTTCTACACCGGCCGCTTCCGCGGCCTGTCGACGGCGATCTACGTCGCGATGGGCTGGCTGGTGGTCATCGCGATCGGCCCGGTCGCCGCCGCGCTGGATGGATGGACGCTCGGCTGGATCATCGCCGGTGGCGTGTTCTACACGCTCGGCACGTTCTTCTACATGCGCGACTCGATTCCCTACGCGCATGCGATCTGGCACCTGTTCTGCATTGCCGGCAGCGTCTGCCACTACGTCGCGGTGATGGCGCAGGTCGTGCCGGCGCGTTGATCGCGGGCACGCGCGTCGCGACAATCGGGCGGTTGTCTTCCACGCCGGAGTTCCGCATGCGATCCGCCTGTCTTCTCGCCGCATCCGCAGTCGTCGCGCTGTCCGCGTGTTCCGCAGACCCGCCCCCGCCGCCTGCGCCACCGACCGACGCGCCACCGCCGGCAGCCGTGCCCGCACCGGCGCCGGAAACCGTGACCGCGCGCTACGACTGCCCGAGCGCCGGCATCGTCGAGATCATCCGCGACGGCCGTTTCGCCCGGCTGCGCATGACCGACGGGCGCATCGTCAATCTCGGCGTGATCCGCGGCAGCCAGCCGCCGGTGTGGTCGGAAGTGGGGCTGCGCTTCGTCACCACCGGCGACGGCGCCGAACTCTCGCAGGACAACGGCCGCACCGTGTCCTGCAACGGGACCGACCTGCCGACGCCGGCGTCCGCGCCGGCAGCTTGAACCGGGACCGCAACGCGACATTCACCCGCAGTTGACCACGGCGCGTCGATGGTGGGGCCGCACAGGACTCCCCATGACGACCACGCCCCCGCCCGCTGCATCCCCTCGCACCCGCCGTTTCCGGCGCGTCGCATCCTCGCGCCCGGTGCGCATCGGCGCGATCGTGCTGCTGGCTG